>Ga0136566_1001225_pt1 | contig 8770 bp, 7 predicted proteins | sample AntDeeMetagenom2_FD_104786 | JGI IMG/M metagenome (GOLD analysis project Ga0136566, IMG submission 104786) | Saline lake microbial communities from Deep lake, Antarctica - Metagenome #2 | ecosystem: Environmental > Aquatic > Non-marine Saline and Alkaline > Saline | place: Antarctica: Deep lake... | reverse complement strand
TCGTCCGCGATGGCCCACAAGATCCCAACCGCTCCGAGGATGTCGCCATTAGCCTGCTCGACTCGGCCGACCACTGTGAGCTTACGACACCGTACTACTCACGTCGACATCAGGAGGCCATCCCGACACACCCCGAGACGCGCTTGCTGGTAACCCGGGAGGCAATCGATGTCAGCATCCAGCGGTACAAGGATGGTCACCGCGAAGAGTTGAACCAGTTAGAGCCATCGAGCATCCGACTGACGGACTGCCAGTTCGCGTCGGTCGTCACCGATAAGGCACTGAAATTCGAGCTGCCGAGGCTGAGCGAGGGACCGACGAACCGACACTATGGGGAGCGAACAACCGAGCCGTCCGACCACGGCTCGGTCACTGACACCACCGCCATATTTGTCTCAGAGACCGATTCAGCGGTCCAGTTTGGCCGTGACCTGTTTGACGAGTTGTGGGCGGACTCGGACCCTCTCGACCCGTATGTAGAACGCCAGTTTCCCGAACTGTGGGAGTGACAGCCGACGTACTCGTGGGGGTATCGCTCCCACCGTCGGCTGCAACTTCTGACGGTGAAGATCATGTTGACATCTGTTGATACATAAACGCGACAATGAGCAACCGCTCTGTCGACCCCGTCCGGGCTATCTGTCTGTGGCTCTCGGCGCTCTGATTCGTCCGTCGACTGCTCGGGCTCGGGCTCGCGCTGCTGTGGCAGCGACACCGTCGCGGTCGTCCCAGTCGACTGGCTCTCGAAGGAGAGCTCGCCACCAAGGACGCGGACGCCCCAGTAGACGATCCAAAGGCTGACGCCGCTGCCGTGTTCGAGCGGGTTCTCCGAGCCGTTCCGGAGCGGGGCTAACTCCGATTCGGGAATCCCAGTTCCGTTGTCCCGAATGGAGATCTCGATGGCCTCGCGTTCGACTGTGGCTCTTCGGACGGCAATCTCGATAGCGGGTGTCGGACTCTCGTTGTGGGTCAGCGTACTCTCGGCGAGCGTTTTGATGACGAGCACGAACAGCGACGGGTCCGTCCGGATCGTCCCGAGTTCGGTCGCGTCCGCACTGATTTCGACCGCCGTCTCCGGGGCGGTCGATTCGATATCGGTCCGAATCTCGTCGAGTAGCTGCTGGAGACTGATCTCGGTACATTGAGTGGGAGGACTGTGAAAAATGACGTCAGCGGGGGATTTGCAAGCAATGGAGGGCAAGGCAACACCATCGGTGGAAATTCGACCGGTGATGTTTCCTTATCTGTAAAAGAAACCTCAACATGAATGAAGCAGCTAGCTAATAGATTAGGGAGTGATAGCTGCGTCCGGTTGCACTCAAATCGCAATCGGAGCCTCGTCAAAAACTGCAGCCATGATTTTCCGTTCTCCGAGTCGGAGATGCTGATGAAACGTTGGTGGCGCGATATCCAGCGTCTCCGCGATCTCTTTGCCGGAGGTCTGTCGCGGCCACTCGAAGTAGCCCGCTGCCTGTGCGGTTCGGAGGACGGTTAACTGTCGATCAGTGAGGCTTTCGATGACCGTTTGGAGTTTCGAGTCGACTGGTTGTGGGGACGATATCTGTCGACGAGCAAGCAGTTCTACGTTCGGGAACCTGTCGCGGATGACATCCATCATCCGATGTACATCGTCTCCGGGAGGGAGATGCACAGTGAGATAGCAGCCGCCGTTGGTAAGCACGATATCCGTCGTCGACCAGCCGTGGGCTGCAAGCTGTGAGACCAGACTCGGCCGCCGCAGATGGAGTTCGATTCGGACGGTATCCTGCTCTTTACCGACAACCGTGAGCCGAATATCGTCTCGCTTGTCGACTGCTGTTTCGACGGCTTCGAGGTCGTCTTCGGACACCGTTCCATACATCATGCAGTCGTCATCGGAGCCACTGACTGTCTGTGTGACTGTGACAGTCCAGTCGGCCGATCTGCCTCCCGGCTCGGTAATGAAGTTCGGGATCTGTAGCTCGACTTCGATCAGTTCGTCGCTGATGAGTGCCTGTTTTCGCTCGGTCGCGACAATCGCGTGGCCGACAATCGCTCCAAGCTGTGTACTGATCGCCTGTTCGTCGGTTCCAAACGCATTCGGTCGGTTCGTGTACAGACAGACGACACTGTACACAGTTTCCTCGTGTGTGATCGGCACAGCGGCAACTGAGCGATAGCTCTCCGTAGGCTGGGAGCCGTACTGCTGACCGAAACTGCGGTGTTCCTGCTTGTTGTCTGCCGTCTGTATCTCTCCGGTCCGGATCGCCTCCTTCACGATCTGTGTGTCGACGACAGCATCACTCTCTATCAGCGGTGAGTCAGCAATAATCTCCTCATAGGCTCCCGCTTTGGTTGTGATCTCGACCGACTCGTCTCTCGGGTCGACTCTGCCGAGCCACGCACAGACAAACACATCAGTGTCGACAAGCGCCCGACAGGCTGCCTGTTCGATGCCCGCCCGTGTCGACTGTTCGATCACGTCATGTGTGAGGGTCCGAATCGCCGTATTGAGCTGGTTGAGTGCTTCGAGCTGATCGTGCTGCTGTTCGAGCCGGTGTTGTTTACGTTTGTATTCGGTGATGTCAAAATGGCCAACAACGGCGTATCTGCCGTTGTCGACGGTAAATGAAACAGCGATAAGCAGAAACCACTGCTGTTGGACTGGCGAGTGACAGGGATATTCGAGGGTAAACATCTCCCGCGTTCCGTCCAAGAGTTCGCTGAGTCCACGACCGGTTTGTTCACCAGTGTTCGTCGACGACTGGCTACAGATCTCAAGATAGTTAGCACCGACAGTATCCGACTGGATGTTGTTTTGGGACCCGTACTCCTGCCATGGTTGATTCGTTTGTAAAATCGTCCCGTCGTCGTCCAAAATGGCAATATGTATCGGTAACGTATCTAACGAATTTTTGATGAGCTGTTCGGTGGAAGGCACACAAATATATTCTCTATAAGACATATAAAACTAGCAGTTCTACACACTGACATTTAAATTTATGATTGATTGTTTGTGATGTGTGTTGGATTATATTTATATTGGGTTATTATTCTGACTGAATCTCTCTAATTTCATAGTAACTATTCAAAAACAATCTCACTCATATTATTCCGTACGACAGCGTCTCCAGATGGAGGCAACCCGTTGGCCTTCCCTGAACTCGGGGGACGCTCTCGTACACACAGGACGCAAGGTGAACGTCGACGCTTCGCCCAACCCACTACTCCAACACGACTTTGTGGTCCACGCTCCTACACGAAGGTATGAAAATCGAGTTCGACCGCGACACCTGTATCGGGATGTACCAATGCGTTGCAGAGTGGGACGCTTTTGAAAAGAACCTCGACGCCGGAAAGGCCGACCTCGTCGACAGCGAGGAAGTCGACGACGACCTGTTCGTCCTTGAGGTACCGAACGGCGAAGAGTTCGACGCCGAGTTCGCCGCTCGATCCTGTCCAGTCGACGCGATCCGACTGTACGACGACGACGGCGAGCAGGTCGTCTGAGTACCGAACGCTTTTGCAGCCGGTTGTTGTCTAAATTGACATGAATCGGTCGACTCGATTTGTGAGTTCGCTGCTGTTCGCTGCTGGTGTCACCGGCGGTGTGGCCACACAAAACCAGTCGGTCGTTCTCCTCGTTGGTATCTTCGGAATCTACACGCTGGCTACCGCTCTCACGCTCCGGTATCCAGCCCTCCTCTGGAGTCGTAAGCAGGACGGCGGACTGGTTTCTGGCGTGCTCGCTGGCGGTATCACGTTCGGGACCATTTCACTGGCCCAAGGCGTCGGTCCGGGTGTTCATCTCGGTGCTGGTGTGTTGGGCGTCGGTCTCGTAGCGTTCGGCGTGTCGACCGGTCTTTGGCTGGTCGAAAGCGGCGAAATCGAACTTCAGTCGGACGACCCCAATCCGACTGATTCTGCGACTACCGCCGCTGTCGACTCGAAATAACCCAGTAGCTCATGGGAGATCCTCTCACAGTTTGTCGACGCGATCAGACTCTACGATGACGACGGTGAACTGGTCTCTTAAAAGGCTGTATTCGGGTTAGTTGACTGCTTTCGACAGTTCAGCTCCGGCTTTGAATTTCACGACGTTCCTACCAGCCCTCTGAACCCCTTTGCCAGTCTGGGGGTTGCGTCCAGTCCGAGCGGACCGTTTCGAAATACTGAACGAACCGAAGCCGATCAGCGAGAGCCGGTCGCCCTTTTTGAGTGCCTTCGTGGTTGCATTGCTGAACCCCTCGAGGGCCCGTTTCGCGTCTGCGGTCGTCACACGGGCCTCACGCGCCAGTTGGTCGACATCGATCTGTGAGTCTTCGTTTCGGTTTGTCTCTCCTCGTCCATTGAGTCGACGCTCGTCGCCCGCGCCCGGAATGAGATCCAGTGCGGCAGTGAGTTCGTCACTGGGCTCGAACACCACGACGTTCTTTGTGGCGACCTGAATCTCTTTGCCAGTCTGGGGATTGCGTCCCGTCCGGGCAGACCGCTTCGAAATACTGAACGAACCGAAGCCGATCAGTGAGAGCCGGTCGCCCTTTTTGAGTGCCTTCGTTGTCGCATTAGTAAATGCGCCTAGGACCCGTTTTGCCGCTTCGTTCGTGAGACCGGCCTCGGAAGCCATCGCTTCGATCAACTCCGCTTTGTTCATCGCTGCGACGGAGCCTGTTGCGATTGGGAGTCCCACCCCGAGGAGTGCCGAGACGACAGCCCCCTTCCGGAGCACGGTTCGGCGTGAGATGTCGACTCGATGGGTGGGATCTTGATTCATAGACGGCTATATTACGCTATATAAGTATAAGTACTTTTATTATAATAGTGTTAAAATAATATATAAAAACAGACACGATATGTAAAAATAGATGCTTGATGGCTACTGCTCTCCTGTAAGAGCCACGCGTTGTTAGCTCGACTGCTCGATTGCTTGGGCGAGGTCGTCGACGATGTCCTGTGGATCTTCAATGCCGACCGACAAGCGAACCAGATCGTTCGTCACGCCCGCCGAGAGTTTCTCCTCCTCGCTCAACTGCTGGTGGGTCGTTGAGGCCGGATGGATAATCAGCGTTTTTGCGTCGCCGACGTTGGCAAGCAGCGAGGCGAGTTCGGTCGACTCGACAGTCCCCCGTGCGGCCTCGTAGTCGCCCTCCAAGCCGAAGGTGATCATCCCGCCGTAGCCGCCGTCGAGATACTTGCTGGCCTCTTCGTGTGTCTCGTGGCTTTCGAGGCCGGGGTAGTTGACCCACGAGACGTCGTCGTGGGCTTCCAAGAATTCCGCAACGACCTGTGCATTCTCGCAGTGGCGATCCATCCGCATCGGCAGCGTTTCGAGCTTCTGGAGCGTGACCCACGCGTCAAACGGCGACTGCTGATTCCCGAGATCACGAAGCCCTCGCGCAATTCCGGCGTAGGTAAATGCGGCATCCCCGAACGTCTCGGCAAAATTGATCCCATGATACGCTGGGTTATCCGCGCCGATTTCGGGATAGTCGTCGGCATGCTCGGCCCAGTCGAAGGAGCCACCGTCGATCAGTGCGCCGCCAACTGTCGACCCCGCGCCGTGAATCCATTTGGTGGTCGACTCCCAGACGAGATCTGCACCATGCTCAAGCGGTCGACAGAGCGCAGGTGTGGCGAAGGTGTTGTCGACGAACAGCGGCGTATCGTGTTCGTGAGCGATCTCGGCGATGCGTTCGATATCCGGCGTCACAAGTGCTGGATTCCCAATCGTTTCGAAATGAACGTAGGCGGTGTCGTCGTCGATGGCCTCCTCGTAGGCGTCGTAGTCGAGGGTGTCGACGAACCGGGTCTCGATGCCGCGGCGCTCGACGGTGTGGGTGAGGTAGGTGTAGGTCCCGCCGTACAGCGAAGAGGCCGAGACGATGTTGTCGCCAGCCGACGCCAGCAGGAACGTCGCCACGTCGAAGGCGGCCATCCCGGAGGCGGTAGCAACCGCACCGACACCACCCTCCAGTGAGGCCAGTCGCTCCTGAAGACTCCCCACTGTGGGGTTCATCAGCCGTGAATAGATGTGGCCCGGCTTTTCGAGGGCGAACTGCGCGGCGGCGTCCTCCGCGTCGTCGAACACATACGACGTGGTCTGATAGATCGGTGGCGCACGCGATCCCGTTGCTGGGTCGGGACTGGTTCCGGCGTGAAGGCTTCGGGTGTCGAATCGACGATTGTCCTCGGACATATCACTACGTGAGTTCGTGGCATATAACGTAAATCCCGTTGTTCATCTTCTCCGAGATGGAGAGACAGCCACTCAGCCCGAAAACAGACTGGTGTGAACCGGCGCAAAGTCCGTATTCCCGCTGTCGACATCGTCGTCCGTCTCGGCGGTATCCGTGATCGCTCGGCCTGCGATCCCACTGTTCAGGAAGTCGCCGACGGGTGGGGCGACGTTTTCGGGTTCGACCAAGAAGGCGTCGTGGCCGTGGTCTGAGTCGACGACGTGATGCGCAACCGGAATGTCGACCGCCCGGAACGCTTCAGCGAGGTGTTCGCTCTGTTCGACGGTGAAATGCCAGTCGCCGGTGAACGACAGCAGGAGCACCTCGCCCTCGAAGGCCGACACGGCGCGGTCGACGGTGCCGTGACCCTCGGCGAGGTCGTAGTCGTCCATCGCCCGCGTCAGATAGAGATAGCTGTTGGCATCAAAGCGATCAGTAAACTGCTCGGCGTTGTAGTCGAGGTAGGATTCGACCTCCCGGTAGGGGAATAAGGCCGCGGCTGCATCCGGCGGGAACAGCGCGTCGCTGCCCTCGATGCCGCTGTCGCGACCCGCGGAGCGTCGACCGAACTTGCGGTCCATCGAGGCCTTCGAGAGATACATGAGATGGCCGATCTGTCGCGCAATCGCCAACCCCTGTCGTGGCGGACTGGCATCGTCGTCGCCACTCCCGTAGTAGTCGCCGCCGTTCCAGTTGGGGTCGCTGCGGATCGCCCGCCGGGCGATGGCATCGAGGCCGAGACACTGTGGATCGAGTTTGTCGGCCGCCGCAATCGGGGCGATCAGTTCGGCGTCGTCGGGGAACTGTTTGGCCCACTCTAGGACATTCATCCCGCCGACGCTACCGCCGATGATCAGTCGCAATCGGCCGACGCCGAGATGATCCAAGAGGCGGCGCTGGGCACGGGTCCAGTCGCCGATCGTCACCGGTGGGAACGCAGAGCCCCACGGCTCGCCCGTCTCAGGGTTGGTCGACGATGGCCCCGAGGAGCCGTAACACGATCCCGGGACGTTCGCACAGACCACGTAGTATTCGGTCGTATCGATGGCCTTGCCGGGACCGACGATGTCGCCCCACCATGCTCTGGCCTGCCCGGCAGTGCCGGGTGTGTTGTAGCTGGCGACGTTCTGGCTGCCGGTGAGGGCATGACAGATCAGAACGGCGTTGTCGCCGGTGAACTCGCTGTAGGCTTCGTAGGCGATTTCTAACTCTTGGATGGTTTCGCCGCACTCGAAGCGGAACTCTCCGAGCTCGACGGTTCCCCGGTCGACGTCAGTCGCACTCATTGTTTGCCTTCTTTAGTTGCTGTCTATGTGTCATTGTTGGTTTGCTGCCGCTTCCAGTCCGGCGTCCAAATCGGCAATAATGTCCTCGCTGTTCTCGATGCCCACCGACAGCCGGAGCATATCCGGCGCAACCCCTGCGGCCTTCTGCTCGGCTTCGCTCAACTGGGCGTGAGTCGTTGAGGCCGGATGAATCACGAGCGTCTTCGCGTCGCCGATGTTGGCGAGGAAGCTGATGCGGTCGACGCTCTCGCAGAACGTTTTGGCCGGCTCGAAGCCGCCGTCGACGCCAAAGGTGACCATGCCACCGTAGCCGTCGAGATATTCGGTCGCATTGTCGTGAGTCGGGTGGTCCTCGAACCCCGGATACGTCACCCACGCGACGCGGTCGTCGTCCCGTAGGAACTCCGCGACCGATTGGGCGTTCTCGCAGTGGCGGTCCATCCGCAGCGGGAGGGTTTCGAGCCCCTGCATCGTCTGCCACGCGTCGAACGGGCCCTGTTGGTTGCCGAGCGCCCGGATCGCCCGGTGGCGCGCCGCGAGCGTAAAGGCGCGCTCGCCAAATCGTTCAGAAAAGTCGAACCCCCAGCCGGGGTTTTCGCCCGACAGTTCGGGATAGTCGGCGTCGGGGTGGTCCCACGGGAACGTGCCGCCGTCAACCAAGATGCCACCGACTGTCGTCCCCGAGCCGTGAATCCACTTGGTCGTCGACTCCCAGACGATGTCCGCGCCATGTTCGAGCGGTCGACAGAGGTAGGGAGTTCCGAACGTGTTGTCGACGACCAGTGGGACGGAGTGGTCGTGAGCCACGTCGGCGAGGCGTTCGAAATCCGGGGTGACAAGTGAGGGATTGGCCAGCGTTTCGACGTGCACATAGGCTGTGTCGTCGTCGATGGCCTCCGCGTAGGCATCGTAGTCGAGGGTGTCGACGGTTCGGGCTTCGATCCCGCGCCGGGGGGCGAGCTTCGAGAGGTAAGTCCCGGTGCCGCCGTACATATCGTTGCTGGCGACGATGTTGTCGCCGCTTTCGGCGAGGATCGTGGTTGCTGAATCAAGCGCGGCCATTCCGGCGGCGGTTGCCACCGCTCCGACGCCGCCTTCGAGGCTCGTCAGTCGGGCCTCAAGCTGGCGAACGGTCGGATTTGAGACCCGCGAGTAGACGTCGCCCTCCTCACGGAGCGCGTAGAGTTCGGCCGCGCTGTCAGCATCGTCGAAAACGTACGATGTCGTCTGGTAGATCGGCGGTGCCCGTGCGCCGGTCGCGGAGTCCGG
>Ga0136566_1001202_pt1 | contig 8870 bp, 5 predicted proteins | sample AntDeeMetagenom2_FD_104786 | JGI IMG/M metagenome (GOLD analysis project Ga0136566, IMG submission 104786) | Saline lake microbial communities from Deep lake, Antarctica - Metagenome #2 | ecosystem: Environmental > Aquatic > Non-marine Saline and Alkaline > Saline | place: Antarctica: Deep lake... | reverse complement strand
GCACGTCGTGGACGTGGAGTGGTTCGACGGGTCGAGGGAGCCACCTGCCGACCAGGAACTCGACGAGGACTGATAGTGATTATTGCGAGTCTTCACCGCTGAGTAACGAGAGAATCCGTTCGTTAGGGCCCAAGCAGTCTGGTTTTCGGTGCCTCTGCCGAAAATCACCGGAATAATCACTATAGTCGCTTCGACGGTGCGACGGGTGCGTCGGTCGCGCGCTGGGTGCGTCGGTGCGATGGCGCGTGGGTCTGTTCGTGAGCGTCGTGTTCTTCTCGTTGCTTCTATCGCGGTTGCTTCCGGTGAAACGCTGGGATGCCGACAGTGCTTTGTGGCACCCGCCCGAACTATGCTAGATGCTAGCACAATACAGTCGTGGGCTCCGTGATGGCGTCGACACCCCCCATCTGAGCAAAAGACATATCGGCCCCCGAGACCCACGTTCGAGCATCCCAGCAGTCCCTCAATCATGAACGAAGTCCAACTGGAGGTTGCGAAGGCGTACCCGAACGACTCGGGGCGCGGTATCGCGCGACTGGACCCGGACACGCTCTTGCATCTCAAACTGAGCCCCGGCGACATCATCGAGATAGAGGGTGCGGACACCACGGCAGCGAAGGTGTGGCGCGCAGACCGACAGGACTGGAACACCGACACCGTCCGCATCGACGGATTCACGCGCCAGAACGCCGACGTGGGCATCGGCGAACGCGTGACCATCCGGAAGGCCGAAGCGACGAAAGCTGACAAACTTACGCTCGCCCCGCCCGAGGAGGCGTCAGTGCAGTTCGGGAGCGACGCCGCGGGCATGGTGAAGCGCCAGATCCTCAAGCGACCGGTCGTCGAACGCGACATCGTCCCCGTGATGTCCTCGACGAACCATCCGTTCATGCGCTCGCCCGGGCAGGCGATCCCGCTCATCGCGGTCGAAACCCAGCCCGAGGGCGTCGTCCTCATCACCGAAGACACCGACGTCGAACTCCGCGAGGAACCCATCAGCGGGTTCGAGAAGACCGGCGGCGGCATCACGTACGAGGACATCGGCGGCCTCCAGGGCGAGATCCAGCGGGTGCGGGAGATGGTCGAGTTGCCGATGAAGCACCCCCAGATCTTCAAGAAACTCGGTATCGAGCCGCCACAGGGCGTGCTCCTGCACGGCCCGCCGGGGACGGGGAAGACGCTGCTGGCGAAAGCGGTCGCGAACGAGACGTCCGCGAGCTTCTTCTCCATCGCGGGCCCGGAGATCATCTCGAAGTACTACGGCGAATCCGAGCAACAACTCCGGGAGATATTCGAGGACGCGACCGAGGAGTCGCCGTCGATCATCTTCATCGACGAACTGGACTCCATCGCGCCCAAGCGCGAGGACGTCACGGGCGAAGTCGAACGCCGGGTCGTCGCCCAGCTCCTGACGATGATGGACGGCCTCGAATCGCGAGGGCAGGTCATCGTCATCGCCGCGACGAACCGCGTCGACTCCGTCGACCCCGCGCTCCGGCGCCCGGGTCGCTTCGACCGCGAGATCGAGATCGGCGTGCCCGACGAGACCGGGCGCGAGGAGATCCTCCAGATCCACACGCGCGGGATGCCGCTGAGCGACGACGTGAACCTCCAGCATCTCGCGAGCGAGACCCACGGGTTCGTCGGTGCGGACATCGAGAGCCTCACGAAGGAAGCGGCGATGAAAGCGCTTCGACGATACCTCCCCGAGATCGACCTGGACGAGGAGGACATCCCACCGAGCCTCATCGACCGCATGATCGTGAAGCGCGACGACTTCCGCGGGGCACTCAACGAGGTGGAGCCGAGCGCGATGCGGGAGGTGCTCGTCGAACTCCCGAAGATAACGTGGGACGACGTCGGCGGGCTCGACGAGGCGAAGCAGAACATCGAGGAGTCCATCCAGTGGCCACTGAACAACCCCGAGAAGTTCCAGCGGATGGGTATCGACCCGCCGAAGGGCGTGCTCCTCTACGGACCGCCGGGGACCGGGAAGACGTTGATGGCGAAGGCGGTCGCGAACGAGACGAACGCGAACTTCATCTCGGTTCGTGGCCCACAGCTCCTCTCGAAGTGGGTCGGTGAGAGCGAGAAGGCGATCCGGCAGACGTTCCGGAAGGCCCGTCAGGTCTCGCCGACGGTCATCTTCTTCGACGAACTCGACTCGCTCGCGCCCGCACGCGGCGGCGAGGTCGGGTCGAACGTCAGCGAGCGCGTCGTCAACCAGCTCCTCACGGAGCTCGACGGGCTCGAAGACATGGGCGAGGTGATGGTCATCGGGGCGACGAACCGACCGGACATGATCGACCCGGCACTCATCCGGAGCGGGCGCTTCGACCGGCTCGTGATGGTCGGCCAGCCCGACGTCGAGGGTCGCGAGCAGATACTTCGCATCCACACGCAGGACACGCCGATCGGGCCGGACGTCAGCCTCCGCGAGCTCGCGGAGATGACCGAGGGCTACGTCGGGAGCGACCTGGAGTCGATCGCGCGCGAGGCCGCGATCGAGGCGCTCCGCGAGGACGACGACGCGAGCGGCGTCGACATGAAGCACTTCAGGACGGCGCTGGACTCGGTCCGGCCGACGATCACGGAGGACATCATGGAGTACTACGACGATATCGAGGACGAGTTCCGCGGCGGCGGTGCCGCCGAGACGGGCGACCGTCGCGGCGGCCGCATCGGGTTCCAGTAAGGCCCGAGGCGTTCGAGTCGGTCCGGTCGGTCTGCGGAAACGATTTTACGCGCGCCCTTCCAAGGACGTCAGTGTCGATGGTATCGAGGTTACGTCGGGCGTCGAAGGGGCCGTATCGGCCGACGCGCGACCCGCAGGTGCTGTTGCTCGTCGCGATCGTCGTCGGCGTCGTCGGCCTGTGGGTGGTCGGCGCGATGTCGCCGGCGACGCTCCCGGGTGGGGAGAGCGGGCCGGTGTTCCCGTTCCGCGATCAGAGCGAGGACGGCGTGGTCGACGTCGCGGTGAACGAGTCGACCGTGGACCCGGGTGGGGTGGTCGGTGTGACGGTGACGGTCGACGGGAAAGCCGTGAGCGACGCGTCGGTGTCGGTCGCTGGGCGGTCGTACGAGACGGACGACGACGGCGAGGTGGTGGTGCGTCTGGAGTCGCCGGGGTCGTACGCGGTCGAGGCGACGGGGCCCGAGGGCAACCGGTCGGCGTCGACGTCGGTGCGGGTGCGTCGGTACCGGACGTCGCTCGTGGTGTCGGTGCCCGATGGCGTGGTGACGAACGAGACGGTGCCGGTTCGAGTCGAGCGTGCGGACGGCGAACCGGTGTCGGCGTCGGTGTCCGTGAACGGTCGGCGGGTGTCGACGGGCCCGGATGGTGTGGCGAACGTCTCGTTCGCGACGGCGGGGTCGTACGTGGTTCGGGCGTCGAAGCCGAAGACGGAGTCGTACGTGTTCGCGGACGGGACCGCGAACGTCTCGGTGGACCGGCGGCTCGTTCGACTGGACGTGTCCTGGCGGACGCGGTCGCCGGAGGTGGACGAGTCGACGACGGTGACGGTCCAGCGACGGGACACGGGCGAGCCGGTTAACGCGACGGTCGACGTCGGGAATCGGACCGTCGTCACCGGGGCCGACGGGCGAGCGACGGTCGCGTTCGACGTGGCCGGGCGCGTGCCGGTCACCGCTCGCGCGAACCGGACGCCGGCGGTGCGGTTCCGGCCGGCCGAGTCCTCGGTGGACGTCCGTCGGATTCCCGTGGACCTGTCGGTGTCGGTGTCGCCGAACCCGGTCCAGGAGGACGAACGGGCGACGTTCGTGGTGCGGCGCAGTGACACCGGCGAGCGCGTCGACGCGACGCTCTCGATGTTCGGGACGTCGTACGCGACCGGCCCGGACGGGCGCGTCTCGTTCCCGTTCTTCAGTCCGGTGAACGCGACGGTGACGGCGACGAAGGCGTCGACGCCCCGGGAGCGGTTCCGGTCGGCGGACGCGACGTTCGTCGTCGAGGGCCCCGAGATCGTCGTCGAGTCGCTGTCGGTCCCCGAGTCGGTGCCCGCGGACGAGTCGATGACGGTGACCGCGACGCTCTCGAACGTCGGGACGGCGGACGCGAGCGGTGACGCCGTCGTCACCGTCGGAAACGCGACGACGCGGATTCCGACGTCGGTCGCGTCGGGTGGGACCGAGACGGTGTCGTGGACGGTTGCGACACCCGACGAGACGGGGACTGTGACGGTCGTCGTCGCGTACGAGGAGGCCGTGGTGACCCGCACCGTCCGACTGACGGGGAACGAGACGACGGTCGCGACGGCGACGACGGACGCGACGACGACTCCTCGTACGACGACGGCGACGGTGCGCGATTAGTTGGCGTCGATCGGTGCGCGTCGGTCGGCCGGAGCGTGCGCGAGATAGCTCCGGTCGGGGCAAGGCCTCGGTCCTCCGGTCGGGGCAAGGCCTCGGTCGCGAGGGTTCGCCGCGGTAGGCGGGGACTACGTACGAGTTGCTTTCGTCTGTTTGTGAGCTGGGTGCCAGATACTACGACCGATTCTCAGCCGATTGTAAAACGTCTCGATTCCTCTGCAACCGCCATAAAACGTAAGTATGTCAACTCGTCGGTTGTGAAACGAGGCGAAAACGGACGAATGATCGCGGCGGTTTATGGACCTACCCGGACACGAACGAGATACGATGGCCTCCCCGCTCTCGGAACCCCGGTCCTTCCCCCACCCCCAGGACGTATCGGAGACGGTGATCAAGCCCGCCCGCGTCGTCGGCTTCTGGACCGCTGTCGCCCTCCCCTTCCTCCACATCCCGTTCCTCATGATGGGCCTCGACAGCACGACCGACACGCTGGCGTTCCTCGGCCTGTTCGCGCTGAACGTCGTCGCACTCGTCGTCGGCCACCCTCACGGCGATAGCTGAACGATCGACGTCGGTGAGGGCTGAACGGTCAGGACCGACACCATCGAAGAAGTCTTCTCCCGTCGTCGACGCTCTCTCAGCGCGAGAGCACGCCGCGGAGCGACGCGACCTCCTCGCGCAACGCCTCGCGTTTGACGAGCGCGAAGCCCGCGAAGATGACGAGGAACCCGACGACGGTGTACGCAGTTGGGACCTCGTCGCGGACCGCCCACCCCGCGAGGGCGGCGAATATCGGCGCGACGTACGACACCATGTTGATCTCGATCGGTCCGAGTCGATCGAGCAGGTGGAAGTACAGGAGGAAGCCGACGGCGGAGGCGGCGATGGAGAGGTACGCGAGCGAGAGGAGGGCGCCGTCTGTCCACTCGACGCCGAACGTCTGCGTCTCGCCGAGTGCGAGGCTGACGGCGTGCATGAGGAGTGCGCCGCCCGCCATCGACCACGCCTCCATCGTCTCGATCGGGAGTTCCGCGTCGGGGACCTTCGTGAGGACGCTCCCGAGCGCGAACGACGCGGCGGCGAGGAAGACGAGCGACTTCGCGACGACGCCGCCCGCGAGCAGGTCCGCGGGATCGGGTCGCATGAGGATGGCGACGCCGACCAGGGAGAGGAGCGTTCCGGCGACGGTCGCGGGCGTCACGGGCTGATCGGGGATGAACAGTCGCGAGAACCCGGTGGTTAGCACGGGCGAAAGTGCGACGAGGACGGCGGCGACGGCGGAGGTGACGGCGTCGTCGGTCTCGCCGACGAACAGGAAGACGTGGTACGCGGCGATCATGAGTGCCGCACCGGCGGCCACCATCGCCCACTGGCCCTTGCCGTCGGGAATCCAGTGGTCGACGCGCCACGCGGCGTACGCGAGCATCACGACGCCCGCGATGTCGTAGCGTAACGCCGCGAACAGCACCGGTGGGACGATCTCGACGCCGGTCTTGATGGCGAGGAACGCGCTCCCCCAGACCGCGGCGAGCACGACGAACAGGGCGACGTCTCGGTACCGGCTCACGTGCCACTCGCAGTGGCGGCGTCGGCGTCAATGCATCGATTCGAAACCGTCTCGCCGGCTCTCGGTCTGGCGGAAACTCCGGACGGCTATACTATGGTACGTACTCACACGGGGAGTGGATTTAAGTATCGCAATCTCATTCCTACGGGTATGGCCGCTCATGGCCGTCCCGAACTGCGGGATCTGTTCGACGAGTCACCGACCCCGCACATCGCGCACCCGCCACGAACCCACCACCGCGACTTCTACGTGGCGACAGACGGCTCGTTCCGCTCGAACGACGCCGGAGGTATCGGTGCCGTCATCGAAACCCGCGACGGCGAGCGCGTCGCTCGCATCGCCGCGAGCGACGACGCACCGGACAACAACGTCGCGGAGTACCGCGCACTCCACCTGGGCCTCGACGTCCTCGCCGAACGCGCGCCGTCGTCGGCGAGCGTCGGCGTCCTCGTCGACCACGACGAGCTCGCCGCGAACGTCAACAACGCCGTACTCGCCGGCCGCCACCCCGACTGGGAGCCGACCGCGAGCATCGAGGTACCCTCCCAGAGTGCCTATCACTGGCGTGGCATCCACGCTCGCGTCTCCGGATTCGAGGCGTTCCGTGCCGCCCGCATCCACTCCGAGGACAACCCGGCGCATCCGCTCGCGAACGCACCGCGGGAGTACGCGCACCTGAACGACGAACCCGACCGGTGCGTCATCCCCGACACGCCCGGGTCGACCCCGCAGTATCCGCCGCCGTCCCGCGCCGACCGCCACGCCTCCGACTAGGCGTCGGTTCCGGTCAGGCCACGCCCCGCGTCACGGGGCAGTCTCTCGCTCTTGCAGCGTTAGATCCCGAGCAATCCCCACTCACCCCGAAGTACGCAACGACGACAATCCTCTCGGTGAGCAGTTCAACAATTTCGAGCAAGAGGCCTTGACGGGACGGACCGACTGGAATGCAGCGATGAAATCGACTCGGTCTTCTGGTGTTGTCGACCGCAACCCTGGAGGTTGTACGACGATCTTTCGTTGATCTGCTCGCTACGCTCGCAGTTCGGAAAACGTAGGCGAAATCCCGACCGATTGGACTTACTCGTTCTCTTGGGCGTCGACGACAGCAACCCCTGCCAGATTCACGATGTCCTTCACCTCGTCGCCGCGCTGGAGGACGTGCACGGGTTTGTCCATGCCGACGAGCATCGGGCCGATGGCGTCCGCGCCGCCGAGGCGCTGGAGGAGCTTGTACCCGATGTTGCCCGCTTCGAGGTTCGGGAACACGAGCACGTTCGCCGGGCCTTCGAGGTCGCTGAAGTCGTACGTCCCTTCGAGGATATCCTCGACGACCGCGGTGTCGGCCTGCATCTCGCCGTCGATCGGCGCGTCGAAGTTCGCGTCCTCGCGGAGCATCTCCGCCGCACGCCGCGGCTTGCGCGTCCCGGGATTGTCGACGCTCCCGAAGTTCGAATAGCTCAGCATCGCGACGCGCGGGTCGACGTTGAACTCGCGCGCCAGGTCCGCGGTGTGTTCCGCGACCTCCGCGAGCACCTTCGCGTCCGGGTCCTGGTTCACGGTCGCGTCCGCACAGAAGATGACGCGGTTCTTGAACGTCAACATGTACACGCCCGCGGCGTAATCCGCGTCCTCGGCCGTCCCGATGATCTGCAACGGCGGGCGGAGTGCGCTCGGATAGTGATGCGTGAGGCCCGTCAGGAGCGCGTCAGCGTCCCCGGAATCGACCATCACGCTCCCGAAGTAGTTCGAGTCCCGCCGCACGAGGTCCTTCGCCTCGTTCTCCGTCATCCCCTTGCGCTTCCGGATGTCGTGCAGGCGCTTGGCGTACGCCTCGTACTCCTCGGCCTCGCGGGGGTTCGCGACCTCCGGCTGGAAGTCCAGACCGAGGCGAGCGGTCGTCTTCTCGATCGTCTTCGGGTTCCCGATGAGCACCGGCTCCGCGATTCCCTGCTCCGCGAGCTGGTAGGCCGCCCGGATCATCTTCTCGTCGGTGCCCTCCGCGAGCGCGATGCGCTTCGGGTCGTTCTTCGCCTTGTTCAGGACGACACGCATCATCTCGCGGGACTTCCCGAGGCGCGCCTCCAGGCGCTCCTCGTACGCCTCCAGTTCGACCTCGGTGCGCGCACAGCCCGCGTCCATCGCGGCGTCCGCGACCGCGGGCGCGACCTCGAACAGCACGCGCGGGTCGAGGGGTTTCGGGATGATGTACTCCGCCCCGAACTGCAGGGGCTGGTCGCCGTACGCCTTCACGACCGCGTCCGGCACGTCCTTCCGGGCGAGCTCCGCGAGCGCCTCCGCGGCGGCGACCTTCATCTCCTCGTTGATCTCGGTCGCACGCACGTCGAGCGCGCCCCGGAAGATGAACGGGAACCCGAGGACGTTGTTCACCTGGTTCGGGTAGTCGGAGCGGCCCGTTGCCATGATGACGGTGTCCTCGCGTGCGTCCTTCGCCGCCTCGTATCCGATCTCGGGGTCGGGGTTCGCCATCGCGAACACGATGGGGTTGTCGGCCATCGACCGCACCATCTCCTGGTCGACGAGACCGCCGATGGAGAGTCCGACGAATACGTCCGTGCCAGCCATCGCGTCCGCGAGGTCGCCACCGGGGACGTCCCGCGCGAACTCCTGCTTGAACTCGTTGACGTCGCCGGCACGAGCGCGCTCGGTCGTGATGATGCCCGAGGAGTCGCACATCGTGATGTTCTCGCGTTTCGCGCCCAGCGACACGTAGAAGCGTGCGGTCGCGATCGCGGACGCACCGGCGCCCGAGAACACGATGTCGAGGTCCGCGAGGTCCTTCCCCACGATCTCGGCGGCGTTGACGAGCGCGGCCCCGGAGATGATGGCGGTCCCGTGCTGGTCGTCGTGGAAGACGGGGACGTCCATCGACTCCCGGAGCGTCTCCTCGATCTGGAAGCACTCGGGCGCCTTGATGTCCTCCAAGTTGATGCCGCCGAACGTCGGTTCCATCGCG
>Ga0136566_1001182_pt1 | contig 8982 bp, 10 predicted proteins | sample AntDeeMetagenom2_FD_104786 | JGI IMG/M metagenome (GOLD analysis project Ga0136566, IMG submission 104786) | Saline lake microbial communities from Deep lake, Antarctica - Metagenome #2 | ecosystem: Environmental > Aquatic > Non-marine Saline and Alkaline > Saline | place: Antarctica: Deep lake... | reverse complement strand
GAGGACGACGAACGCGATAGCACCGAACTTCCGCCTCCAGTTCATGCACCAGTGGTGACGCAGACGCGGCATCAACCTTCCGGCCCGCACGAGTTCCGGGGTCGACGCGGTCAGCGCGAGTTCTATAGTAGCGTTTGTAACTCTCTTCAGGTAGGGTTCCCCGTATCTGGGGTTAGCGCCGTTGAAATGGCGTCTTGACGAACAAAGTGAGCGAATAATTGCAAACGCTACTATAGCTTCGATGTGGTCGTCGACACCGTTCGTTCGTGGGCGGACGCCACGCTCTCGTCGGCAACGCTCATTGTGTCGTCCGCAGTTGGGCAGTTCGTGGGCGTATCCCGCCTGATTTTTATGAGATGCCCGTCAATACCGACCAAGAATGCCTACGCACGAATACGACATCGTCGTCGTCGGCGGCGGAACAGCAGGCACGTTCGCCTCGGCGACGGCCGCCCAGGCTGGCCTCGACGTCGTCCTCGTCGAGCGAAAGGACGAGGCGGAGGCGGGGCACATCGCCTGTGGGGACGCCATCAAGGGCAAGTCGACGTTCCCGGACGTCATCGACCTCGACTACTTGCGCGAGGAGTCGTTCACGAACGAGGGCATCGAGCGCGCGCAGTTCGAGAGCCCGAGCGGCGAGGTGCTCGACATCCCCTTCAAGGAACAGGGTGCGGTCATCGACCGGTGGCGGTACGGACAGGTGCTCCTCGAGGAGACCGAGCGACAGGGAACGGAGATTCACTACGATACCGTCGTCCAGGACGTCCTGCAGGACGACGACGGGCGCGTGACGGGCGTGCGAGCGAAGCGCGACGGGAAGGTCCACGAGTACCACGGCGAGTTCGTGCTCGACGCCGCGGGCGCGCTCTCCTTCCTCCAGGACAGGACCGACTTCTCGAAGTCGACGTTCGACACGAACGTGGATTACTCGCAGTTCTGTTCGGCGTACCGCGAGGTCGTCGAGGTCCCCGAGCCCGTGGACTACGAGGACGCGATCGTGTTCAAGCCGACCGAGGAACTGGGGTACCTCTGGTACTTCCCGCGGTCGGGTACGGAGATCAACGTGGGCCTGGGCTTCCAGATGAACAAGCCGTCGATGCCGCTCGTGGACGTCCTGAAGGACGACCTCCAGCGACGCCCCGAGTTCGAGGGCGCGACGGTGACGGACAAACTCGGTGCGGCACTCCCGACGCGTCGACCGTACGACTCCGCGACGCATCCGGGGTACATCGCCATCGGGGACGCGGCCGGACACGTCAATCCGTGTACTGGCGGCGGCATCCCCGGAGCGGCGAAGGGCGCGCACTGGGCGGCCGCGGAAGCCGTTGACGCCATCTCAGAGGCCCGCACCGACGAGGCGGCGGTCTGGGAGTACAACCGACAGGTGCAGACGGACTTCGGGAAGCGGTTCGCGGCGATGGACATCTACAACATCTGGGGTGGCACGCACAACGTCCGCGACCTCGTGTCCATCATCTCGTCGCTCCCCGGCCAGCAGCTCGTGGACGCGCTCGGCGACCAGAAGTCCTCGTCGATGGGACTGGGCCTGAAGCTCAAGACCATCATCGAGTCGTTCGGGCACTGGGGCGAACTGAAGCAGCTGTACGACGTCCACAACATCGCGGGCCAGTTGAAGGGCGTCTACGACCAGTATCCCGAGGACCCGGAGGGATTCGAGACGTGGCGGTCGACGCGTGACGAACTCATGGACGAGCTCTACGAGCTGACGGGCGCGGACGCGAAGTACTGAGCGACCCACGTCTCCGGGGCGACGAACTCCGGTACGGATTCGGGCGCCTTCCTCACGGATCCGGACCGCTTGCCGCCCGAGGTCCGCGAATTCGGGTGATTACGAGGTCGAACAGTGACGACGCGAGTAGAACTTTTTTTATATGAGCGGCGAGAAATCAGAGCATCTTTGCCGCAGGAGAACGAGTCGACTCCAGTCGACGACACCGAGACCATTCGTGAAGCCGTCGAAAGGTCCCAGAGTGGTGCGCCCGCAGTAGGTTCGGTCGTCCGCGACCGGTTCACGGCCGACGAGATATTCCAGCGGATCATCGCTGCGGCCGACGAAGAGATCACGTCCGGGAGTCGCGAACTGTTCTTCAGCGCGCTCGCCGCGGGGTTCGCCATCTCGATCACGTTCCTCCTGTACGCGTCACTGACCGCGTCGACCGGCGGGAACGCGGTATTGAGCGCACTCCTGTACCCGCTGGGGTTCATCTACATCATCATCGGTGGCTACCAGCTCTACACGGAGAACACGCTGCCGCCGGTCGCGCTGACTCTCGAACGACTGGCGAGCATTCCCGCGCTACTGCGCAACTGGACGGTCGTGCTCGCGGGCAACTTCACCGGCGGCGCGTTCGGCGCGGCCGCCCTCGCGTACGGCGGCGTGCTGTCCGAGAGCGGCTCGACGGCGGCTCTCAGTCTCGCCCAGAAGGGCATCGAGACGAGCCCCGGAACGCTGTTCGCGAAGGCCGCGTTCGCCGGGCTGATCGTCGCCGGCGTCGTCTGGGTCGAGTACGCCGCCCGCGACACCATCTCCAGAATAGCCGTCGTCTACCTGGCGTTCCTCGCGATTCCGCTCGGCGGCCTGTTCCACGTGGTGGTCTCGTTCACCGAGATGCTCTACCTCGTGTTCCTCAACGACCTCAGCCTGTGGCTGGGGCTCCGCGGGTTCGTCGTCCCCGTGCTCCTGGGGAACACCCTCGGCGGGGTGGTACTGGTGACCATCGTGAACTACTTCCAGACGACGGAGGAGCGAATCGAATCGGCTCGGTTCGAGGGGTCGACTCGCCAACTATCGCTCCGCGAGTGGGCCTTCGGCGGCCTTGTCGGTCGTTCGTACGTCCCGCTCGTCGACACGACCACCAGGGCGGAGGACTCCTCGGACTACCGGATCGTCGTCCCCATCGCGAACCCACGGACCGAATCGTTGCTCCTCGAGCTCGCGTGTCACCTTGCGAGCGCGCGCGAGAGCGCGACGGTGCACGTCGTGCACGTCGTCCAGTTCCCACAGCACCGGGGGCGGGCGTACGACAGGGAGCAGCGGAAGCGAATCGTGAAGGAGTCCGAAGCGCTCCTCGAGGACGTCCGGCGGGACGTGGACGCGTACGACGTCGGATGCGAGACCTCGACGGTCGTCACCCATCGCTCGTTCGAGGCGATCTTCGACATCGCGCGTCGAAAGAGCGCTGACGTCACGATGATGCAGTGGGGAGAGGACCGAATCTGGAACGCCGCCCGCACCGAACGGCCGCTCTTGGATATGACGAGCCAGTTACCGTCGGACTTCCTCGTCCTGCGAGACCGGGATGGAGACCCGTCGCGGATCCTCGTCCCGGTCATCGATAGCTCCCACTCCGACCTCGGTGCGAGGGTCGCCGCGGGACTCCGGTCTACGACGGGCGCTTCGGTGACGCTCCTGCACGTCGTCGACGGGGAGACGGAGCGCGAGGAGGGCGAGGAGTTCCTCGTCGACTGGGCCAGCCAGCGCGACCTCGGCGACGCCGAACTGATCGTCGACGACTCCGGTGACGTGGAGCGCGCGATAACGCGGGAGGCGAGGAACCACTCGATGCTCATCATCGGTGCGACCGAGCACGGCCTGCTGACGCGGATGATGACCGAGAACCTCCACCTCCAGGTCCTCGAGCACGTCGACTGTTCGGTGCTGCTCGCGGAACGAGCGACCGACCGTGGCATCCTCGGTCGGCTGTTCGGCTGAGGTCGGGTGACGGCAGTCCCAGCGTAACGAGGGGTATGGACGTGGGGTCGCCTCCAAAAAACCCTTAACCCGAGGCGTAATTATATCTCATTACAGATGTCCGAGTTCCCCGATTACGTCGACGTCGACTACACCGACGGCGAAGGCGAACATCCCGAAGACTACCCAACGATCGAACACAAGATCGAGAAAGCGATCGAGATCACGAAGGAAGGCCTCGAAGCGTACGAGAACCCGGTCGTCATGTGGACCGGCGGCAAGGACTCCACGCTCACGCTGTACTTCGTGAAGGAGGTCGCCGACCGCTTCGACCTCGAAGTGCCGCCCGTCGTCTTCATCGACCACTTCCAGCACTTCGACGAACTCATCGACTTCGCGAAGCACTGGGCGGACGAATGGGACCTCGACGTCATCTGGGCCCAGAACGACGACGTCGGGCGGATCGTCGAGGACCAGGACCTCGAACCCGGCGACGACATCGCCATCGACGACCTCAGCGAACACAACCAGCACCACGTCCGTGAGATCTTAGAGTACGAGGAGGACACGTTCCCGTTCCTGCTCGACACGTACGTCGGCAACCACCTCCTGAAGACCGTCGCGCTCAACGACGCCATCGAAGAGCACGGCGTCGACGGCATCCTCTCCGGCGTCCGCTGGGACGAACAGGAAGCTCGTGCGGACGAGACGTTCTTCAGTCCGCGTCACGACCCCGACATCTACCCGCCCCACGACCGCGTTCAGCCCATCCTGCACTTCGACGAGGCCGCCGTCTGGGACACGTTCTGGAACTTCACCGTCCCGGACGTCGTCGAGAACTACCCCGAAGAAGGCTACGTGCCCGAGAGCGACGACGACCTCCCCGAGGGCGTCGACCAGTAGGACGTTCCCGTCAGCCCGAAGTACTTCGCCGGCTTCCGTAGTCTCGGGAGCGAGGTGTCGACGGACAAGTCCGCCGCCGAGCCCGCGTGGCTCCAGGACCTCGACAACACGACCGAACGCGCCGGCCGCGCCCAGGACAAGGAGGACCTGATGGAGCGCCTGCGCGACCTCGGCTACATGTAAACTCGGCCATATAGCGCGTCTCCCCACTATTCACTCTCTCCGTACGACTCTCCTTGCGACGCTTCCGGTGTCGCTCTATTCTCGGGAAGAAGTAGTAAACCGCGTCCGCGTCCGCCGGCTTCAGATGCCGCGAGCGCGATGCTCGCCGTGCTTGATCCCCAGCAACACGCAGATGCCGCCGAACACGAGTACGGACGGTGCGACCATCATCAGCACCGTCGACGTCTGCATCATCGGCGCGGCCACGAGTGCGCCGACGCTTGCGAGTACGATCGCGAGGAAGATCCCGATAGTCGTCGTCTGATTGAACTCCATACGTGTCCGTTGGAGGGATGGTCCGAGTAGGTGTCGGTCGCGGAACCCGACCCCGGAAGCGGAATCCGGGGGATCTCACGCAGTCAGTCCGGTCGTGCGGTGTTCGCGAGAGCGACGAGTCCACCGACGAACCAGCCGAGTGGCACGGAGATGGCGAGCCACATCAGGACGTACGCGATCCCGGTGAGGTCGTACTGGCTCCGGAGGTACTCGTTGATGCCGCCGAGCGCGAGGACGTTGTCCAGGAACCACTTCGCGATGTTCTCGCTCCCGCCGAACACGACCTCGCCGAGCGCCGGCGAGTAGAACGCGGCGACGACCGGCGGCAGGAACACGGCGGTCATCGCCGAGGGGTACGCGAGTGCGATCGTCGTCCCGCGACCGCCGACTTGCGAGAACACGAACCCGAGGCCTGCGCACGTCGTCGCGACCACGGCCGCGGCGAGCACCGCGAGGAACCCACTGAACGTGAATCGGAAGTACGCGCCGACCGTGAGCGCACCCCAGACGAGGACCGCGAGGAACACCGTCCCGAGGAGGCCGAGACGCGTCGTCGTCGAGTCCACACCTCGCGCGAGCGATCGCGCGATCACGCCGAACAGCGCGAAGGGGTACGCGAACCCGACCGCGAGCGCACCGACGATCGCCCACACGCGGTACGCGGCCGCACCGGTGGTGGTCTCGGGCTTCCACTTCCCGAGGACGCTGGCGTTCTCGCTCCGCTGGCGGGGGAAGAACAACTCCATCCACGACTCGTGGAGGCGACGCAAGTCGACGCGAACGCCCTCGACGACTCCGGTCATACGCTATCGAACGACGCCGACCGTTTGAATCTTTTCGGCTGCACTCGACGTGGTGCTTGCGAGTACGGCGGCGCTCACCAGGGCGCGAATCCGGGGTCGACCTTGCGGTCGCCGCGGTCCAGGCGCTCGATGCGCTCCAGGTCCTCGTCGTCGAGTTCGAGTCCGAGCGACAGCCAGTTGTCCTCGACGTGCGCGTGACTCGTCGCCTTCGGGATGGCGGTGACGCCTTGCTCGCGGAGCCACGCCAGACTCACTTGCGCTTCGCTCACGTCGTGCTTGCCCGCGATCTCTTCGAGGATGGGGTCGCCGAGGACGTCGCCGCGGGCGAGCGGCGAGTACCCGACGACTTCGACGTCGTGTTCGGCGGACGCGTCGCGGAGTTCGGTCTGCTGGAGGAACGGATGACACTCGACCTGGTTCGCGAACACGTCCGCGTCCAGGACGTCGATCGCGGTTTCGAGGTTCTCGGGTTCGAAGTTCGAGACGCCGACGCGGTCGATGCGTCCGTCGTCGACGAGTTCGTCGAACGCCCGGAGCGTCTCCTCGGGGTCGTACGTGCGCGACGGCCAGTGGACGTAGAGGAGGTCGAGGGAGTCGACGCCGAGCCGGTCGAGGCTCGCTTCGGTCGTCTCGAGGACGTCGTCGTACGCGAGGTTGTCGATCCAGACTTTCGTCGCGAGGAAGACGTCGTCGCGGTCGACGTCTGCCGCCGCGATGCCATCGCCCACGGCATCCTCGTTCCCGTACGCCTGCGCGGTGTCGATGTGTCGATATCCCGTCTCGAGTGCGGCCCGAACCGATTGCGCGCACTGCTCGGGGTCGGTGTTCTCCCACGTTCCAAGCCCGAGCATCGGCATGTCCTTGGCGTGCGGTGCGTCGCTCGGCGTGCGCGGTGGTGTCGTCATGGTCCATGCAAGCCGCTTCCGTCGCATAGCCGTTGGGGTCGAAGAAGTGACTCGCCGAGCAGACGCCGACCGCGAGGTCGGCGGGTCTGTGCGTTGCCTCGATCAGCGTTTCCGCGAGCTGGCTGTCGGAGACGCAACATCGTTAACAGGCGGCGGGTCGTTCGGGCGGTCATGGAAGAGCCGTATTTCATCGGCGGTGCGGTGCTCGCGGTGGTTGCGTCGTTGTTCGCGTTGTTCGTGCTCCAGAAGGGCGAGAACGCGGAGGCACGGAAGTCCGAGCGGGCGCACGCGGATGCGCAGGACCGGGATCCACCGGTCGGGCTCGGTGAGACGTACGAGATCGGTGTGGTCGAGTTCACGACGCATCACTCCGGGGAGGAGATCGCGGTCGGGAAGGTCGAGGGGTTCGTGTTGTTCGTGGAGAACGTCCCGCAGTCGGTCCAGGTGGGGGACGTCATCACTGCCACCGTCACGTCGTTCAACGAGGGGCGGACGTCCGCGGACGCTACGTTCGAAGCCGCGAAGTGATAGTTTACTATCCGTTTGGTAACGTATTACGGCCATCCTTTTAACCGTCCCCCCGTCGTCGACCCCGACATGGCTACAACACTTACCGGCGTGGTCGTGTTCGTCGTATCGCTCCTCGTCGGCGGCGCCGCCATCTACGCTGGCGCACTGTTCGCACTCAAGGGTCGAGATTACATGCACGCGGTCGTCACCGCACTGCTGGGTGCGCTCGCGTGGACCGGCGTCGAGGTCGTGCTGGCGTGGGCGGACGTCTCCATCGGGTCGCTCGGGAGCCTCCTCGCGCTCGTCGTCTGGATCGGCGTCGTCAAGTGGCGGTACCGCGCCGGCTGGCTTCGCGCCGCCCTCATCGGCGCGTTCGCGTGGATCGCCGCACTCGTCGCACTCGCCGTACTCTCCATACTTGGCGTCCCCGCCATCGACGCCTACGGCATCCCCGGCACGTAGGCATCGCTCGCCATTCGACGCACACAGAAGACTCCACCAGTCGACCGCCTGATCAGCTGATGAACTTGTTGTCTCGCCAGTTAACGCCGCCGTCGCCGTCGTCGTTCTCGCCGGGGCCTTCGACGACCTCGATCTTGGCGGGGCGTTCCTCGCCGTCGACGATGCGGTGCGCGGTGAGTTCGCCCTCGATGCTCGTGATCGCGGTGAGAGTACCTTTCTCGGCGAGTTTCGCGATCTCGCGGAGTACCTGGAACATCTCGTACTGGAGCAGGGAGTTCTGGAGGACGGTCTCGCGGTCGCCCTTGAACGCCGCGAACTCGACGAGTTCGGACTCGATCTCTTCTTCTTCGTCCTCGTCGTCGTCACCCCAGGTCGGGCCGTCGCGGATCTCGTCGGGGTCCTCCTCGTAGACGCGGTTCTCCGTGACGCTCGCCTTGAGCTGTGCGGTCGGCGTGTACTTGCTGACTTTGTCCAGTGCGACTGCTTTGAGGATGAGAGTGTTGTTGCGCCGCGTGATGTCCACGTCGTCGACGTTCGGGGGAAGCATGGGGTCGGCGTCGAAGTAGTCCCGAACGTCTTCGAGTGGTAGTTCGAGTGTCGAGTGCAACCGATAAACGTGTCCGGACTCGTCTGTTGACATGGTAGGAGTTCACGGCGCCGTCTCGTGGCCCTGCCGCTTACTACAGTGTAGGGGAGCTGAGTTTAAATGACCTGCTGTTTGTTCCGCGTTGGGAATGGTGGAATATCAGCGCTCAGCCATTGAATCCCACGAACGTGTGGTAATGGTGCTCATGGCCGTGTGGGCGTGACCGATCAGGAGTCGTCGTTGCCGACTCGGAGCACCTGCAGGAGCGAGTAGACGGGGACACCGTCGATCTCGTCGTGACCCTGCTTGTCCACGAGCACGCACGCCGCGACGGGCTTCCCGCCCTGGTCGCGAACCGCCTGGACAGTCTCGGTGAGCGTCGTACCGCTCGTGATGATGTCGTCCACGACGTAGCACTCGCGGCCGCGGATCTGCGCGAAGTTCCGGGAGAACGACCCGCCGAGTTCGTCGAGGTCGCCTTCCTCCCACTGGTGCTTGCGGGGCGCGTACGACGCCAGGTCGGTGTCGAGTTCGCGCGCGATGCTCGTTGCGATCGGCGCACCGGCTTTCTCGATGCCGATCGTGAGGTCGACGGACTCCCCT
>Ga0136566_1001159_pt1 | contig 9132 bp, 10 predicted proteins | sample AntDeeMetagenom2_FD_104786 | JGI IMG/M metagenome (GOLD analysis project Ga0136566, IMG submission 104786) | Saline lake microbial communities from Deep lake, Antarctica - Metagenome #2 | ecosystem: Environmental > Aquatic > Non-marine Saline and Alkaline > Saline | place: Antarctica: Deep lake... | reverse complement strand
GACCACCTTCTCCGCGATTGCAATGGCCAATCGGGTACAGGAAGCGTTCTCGCGGCAGATTCAGGCAATTGGGCGGGAAGGCGATACCCTGATACTGATGACCGACGATGGCAATAAGTCCAGCATGGTGCAGGCACTCCAGGCCGCGCATGATCGCCATATCCGGGTGATTGCGATAACAGGACAGCAGGAAACCGACATCCATTCCCTGCTTTACGATGATGACATTGAACTTGCTTTGCCGGATGTGTCTCCGGGACAGGCTGCAGAACTCATCATCATCATTCTCAATGCGCTCTGCAGCCAGGTCGAGGCCATGCTTTTCGGGGAGTCCTGATCGCGTTACTTCACGACCTTGAGGTTCGGTTTCTTCCTGTCCGATTCCTGATTATCACTTTCTAACTCGGAGGGAGCCTCCTCAGTAGAACCCTCATCCGGACCCTCCGGATCAGGGCTGCCGGGCTCCTGACCGAAGACCATGCCCTGGCCGTTCTCGCGGGCGTAAATGGCCATCACCGCGTAAACCGGCACATAGACGTTGACCGGAACGCCGCCGAACCTGGCGTTGAACTCAACAGCCTCATCCCCCAGAAGCAATCCCTTAACTGCAGAGGAACTGATATTGAGCACAATCTGCCCGTTTGCAACGTAATCCATGGGAACCTGGACACCCGAGAGACTCGCGTCCACAACCAGATGCGGGGTTGTGCCGTTATCCAGTATCCACTCATTCAGCGCGCGGATCAGATAGGGGCGACTCGATTTCATCGGTTATAACTCCCTGGGGTACTCATTCTGTAACCCATCAATCGCGCATTTCCTCTTCACTCTCGGAGAGGCTTGCCTTGAAACTCCGCCGTTCGAAAAGCCGTTCCATGTAGTCCATCAGCGGTTTAACACGATTCTCGGGCAGCTCAATCCCGAGCTTACCCAGGCGCCACAGCAATGGCCCCACACAGCAGTCCACAATCGTGAATTCCTCACTGAGGAAATACGGCGCTTCATTGAATAGCGGTGCCGCCGATATCAGGCTTTCTCGCAATTCCTTACGTGCCGATTCCGCTGCCTTCGAACCAGGCTTGTTGGCAAGAATCGTGTCCGCCAGACCACACCAGTCCCGCCCCACACGCCACATCATAAGACGGCTCTGCGCCCTCGCCACCGGATAGACAGGCAACAGTGGCGGATGCGGAAAGCGCTCATCCAGGTACTCCGTGATGATATTGGGCTCATAAAGCACGAGATCCCGGTCAACAAGGGTTGGCAGGGCGTTGTAGGGATTCAGATCAGAGAGTTCCGATGGTGGATCGGAAGGGTCGACATTAACCACATCCACAGTCACGCCTTTTTCAGCCAGCACAATACGCACGCGATGGCTGTAATGGCTCTGAGGATCCGAGAAAAATGTCATTGATGACCGTTTGGTCACAACACCCATAGATTTACCCCTAAATAGCCGGTCGTCCGAAGGGATTACAAGCGCATGGCCCGGCTATCGATTAACGATGCCGGGCCATACGGGAGGCAGGATTATAACGGATTTAGTCAGTGGATGTCTTTCCAGTATTCGCGATTCAACAGATACGCGAAGATGAAGAAGATACCGATGAAGATAAGCACATACACGCCAATCCGCTTCCGATCCATCAGCGCAGGCTCGCCCAGGTAGACCAGGAAGTTGGTGAGGTCGTACATGGCCCGATCAAACTCCTCGGGTTCCATACTCCCCTCAATGGCCCAGTCATCACAGACCCCGCCATTAACCGTTTCACCTGTAGCTGGATCCACCGTAGGTTCCGCGCCAATGTGTGGCTCCTCGGCGCAAAGTCCACCTTTGTTGACCATCACATGCGGCATACCCACGTTGTCGAAAACCACGTTGTTGACCCCAAGCGGGCGGCTCTCATCCTTGTAGAAACCACGCAGATAGGAGTAGAGCCAGTCAGGACCGTTGACCCTGGCTGTCAGGGTCAGGTCCGGCGGAGCAACCCCGAACCACTGTTCCGCCTGCTCGCCGGGCATCGCGTTCTTCATCTTCTGAGCGAACCGTGAACTTGTGAAAATGAGGTTCTCTTCATACAGCTCCTGCGGGATACCGATGTCCTCGGCAACCCCCTTATAGCGGGCATATTGCGCGGAATGGCACCCCATGCAGTTATTGGTGAAGATCTTGGCGCCACGCTGCAGTGACGCCTTGTCGCTAAGATCAGGCTCCATGTTGTCCAGCTGGCCACCTCCGCCGGCTGCAACCGCCAGGACCGGCACCAGAACCAGAATCAATGCAGTCAGTATCTGTTTCATTTGGTTGTCACCCTCTCCGGAACCGGTTTAGTCGACTCCATCCGCGTATAGAATGGCATCAGGATGAAGAAGCCGAAGTAGCCCAGCGTTCCAAGCTGCGCCAGCAGTGTCTTGATGTCGGTCGTGGGTACGGTCCCCAGGTAGCCGAGCATCACGAAGGACACCACAAAGACCGTCAATGCAATGCGGCTCAGCATCCCCTTGTAACGGATGGAGCGTACCGGACTGCGGTCCAGCCACGGGAGTACGAACAGGATGGCAACCGCGGCACCCATGACCACTACACCCCAGAACTGCGAGGAAAGACCCAAGAGGTTGAATGTCACCGCCCGCAACATGGCGTAGAACGGGGTGAAGTACCATACCGGCGCAATGTGATCCGGTGTCTGTAGCGGGTCCGCCTGCTGGAAGTTCGGTTTCTCCAGGAAATAACCGCCCATTTCGGGGAAGAAGAACACGATCGTTGCAAACACCGCGAGGAAGACTGCGATCGGCACCAGATCATGCACGGTGTAGTAGGGATGGAACGGAATACCGTCCTTCGGAATGCCGTTCTGATCCTTGTTCTTCTTGATATCAACGCCATCCGGGTTGTTGGAGCCAACCTCGTGCAGGGCCAGGATATGCAGGATCACCAGCCCAACCAGCACCAGCGGCAACGCGACAACATGGAGCGCAAAGAAGCGGTTCAGGGTGGCACCGGAAATCAGGTAGTCACCGCGAATCCAGATGGCCAGGTCCTCACCGATACCCGGAATGGCACTGAACAGATTGATGATGACCTGGGCACCCCAGTAGGACATCTGACCCCAGGGCAGAACATAACCCATGAAGGCTTCGGCCATAAGCAGCAGGTAGATGGCCATGCCGAAGATCCAGATCAGCTCACGGGGCTTCTGGTAGGACCCGTACATCAACGCACGGAACATGTGCAGGTAGACAACCAGGAAGAACATCGAAGCGCCGGTGGAGTGCATATAGCGCAGGAGCCACCCGTAGTTGACATCACGCATGATGTACTCAACGGAGGCGAAGGCGCCCTCGGCCGTGGGCGTGTACATCATGGTCAGCCAGATCCCGGTCAGGAGCTGGTTGGCCAATACCACAAACGACAGAACCCCGAAGACATACCAGACATTGAAGTTCTTCGGCGCGTAGTACTTGCTCATGTGCTTTTCGAAGGCGTCAACAATCGGCAGACGGTCGTCGATCCACTTAATCAGTCCACTCATGCTGCATCCTCCGGATCGACACCAACTGCAATTGTTTCACCATCATCCTCAAACCGGTGTGGCGGCACAACAAGGTTTGTGGGAGCGGGAACACCCGTATAGACACGGCCTGCGAGATCAAACTTGGAGCCATGGCAGGCACAGAAGAAACCGCCCGGCCAGTCATCACCCAAGTCTTCCGAGCCGGGTTCCGGACGATAGGATGGCGAGCACCCCAAATGGGTACAAATTCCGACGACCACCAGGAACTCCGGCTTCACTGACCGATAGGTTCCAGACACGTATCCGGGCTGCTGATCCTCTTCGGAATTCGGGTCCTCGAGGCGATCGGCTATCCCATCAAGCTGGTCAAGCATCTCCTGGGTTCGGCAAACCACAGACGGGTTGTCCGCGCCACTCCACAGTGACGCGCTCGCCTTCCTCAATCTTGGTTATATTGAGGCGCCGGGGTGCCCCTGCCGCCTCCGCCTTGGCACTCGGCTGCCAGGACGACACGAAAGGAACTGCAAGCCCTACAGCCCCGACGCCACCAATTACGGACGTGGCGCCGACTAGAAAGCGCCGTCGACCGTGGTTTACGTCGCCATTATTCATACTGGCCTTCTCCCATTAAGCAAAAGCACGCCCCGTTGCGGACCAGCGCACCCTGTTACCACTTGGCTTGGTCAAGCTGAATACGAATCAGCTCAACGCCATCATTATTGCGCTGGAAAAAACGCTCAAATCTTAATTAAATCAGTCATTGCATACAAGGTCATATGTCAATTACCACGGCCCGACACAAAAAGGCCCGATCTGTAATCGGGCCTTTTTTGGCTGGCTGCCATGATCGAGCGACCTAGCGCTTCGAATACTGTGGCCGCTTCCGCGCCTTGCGAAGCCCAACCTTCTTGCGCTCAACCGCGCGGTCGTCACGACTGACGTAGCCCGCACGCCGCAGAGCTGGCCGGAGCGTTTCATCGTAGTCAATCAGGGCGCGGGTGATACCGTGACGCACGGCCCCGGCCTGACCACTGGAACCACCACCGCTGACGGTGATCTTCAGATCAAAACGGTCCTTGGCTTCCGCAACGACAAGCGGCTGCTGGACAATCATTCGAAGAGTGTCGCGCCCGAAGAACTTTTCCAGCGAGCAGCCGTTGACTTCGATATTGCCACTTCCGGGCTTGATAAAGACCCGTGCAGCCGAGGTTTTACGACGACCGGTACCGTAATTGTATGTAGCTGACATAATCGCCTTCCGTTAAATCTCGAGTTGCTGGGGCTGCTGCGCGGTATGCGGATGCTCATCGCCCGCGTAGACTTTCAGTTTCTTGAACATCGCCCTGCCAAGCGGTCCGCGCGGGAGCATGCCCTTAACAGAATGCTCAATCACGCGCTCAGGGTGGCGCTCGATCATCTGTTCAAAGTTCATCGAACGGATACCACCGGGATAGCCCGTATGGCGATAATACTGCTTATCCGTCGATTTGCGTCCGGTCACGCGGACTTTGTCCGCATTGACCACGACGATGTAATCACCCGTGTCGACATGGGGCGTATATTCCGGTTTATGCTTGCCCCTAAGACGACGGGCAATTTCCGTGGACAGACGCCCCAGCGTCTTATCCGACGCATCTACGACATACCAGTCGCGCGTGACGCTTTCCGGTTTTGCACTCAGAGTCTTCATGAATCCCGCCTTCAAAAAATATTCAGGCCCGGCCGTGGTTCAGGACGGCTACGGACGTATTGGACCAGGTATCGAACAGAGCAGCGCCCGGGGCTGGGTTGCGCGACTCCGCCAAAAGCCAGGGGCGACATTATACCGGAGGACCTGCGCCATGCAAACCCTCTGGCGCCAACCTTCCCATAAAAAGCCGCTCGGTGTTGATCAGCAACTGCTCCGCGAGTGCCTCCGGCTCTTCCCCACGCAACTCAACAAGGCTTTCAAACACCCGGCGCAGATTCAGCGGCGTATTGTCGCCCTTGCGGACACCGGATGGCGGCATATCGGGTGCATCCGTCTCCAGAACCAGGGCGTTGTCGGGCAGTTTGCGGATGGTCTCACGGGTTTTGCGCGCCCGATCATGGGTAATTACACCCCCCACACCGATATAGAGCCCCTGATCCAGAAGCCGTGCGGCCTGCTGCCAGGAGCCGCTGAAGCCGTGCACCAACCCCGGCAACCGGTACTGTTCCCGCTTCAGCAGGGCGGCCACCTCATCGTGGGTGCGAACGCTGTGGATCAGCAGCGGGTATTCATAACGCGAGGCCAGTTCCACCTGGGCGTGAAAGAGCTCAAGCTGGCCGTCATAGTCCTCCCGCAACCAATCAAGACCGCATTCACCGATCGCCACCCGTCCCTGCGCGGGCCGGTTCAGCTCAGCCTCGAGTTGCCCGATGGCGTCCGGGCCAATCCCGCCCAGCCACCAGGGGTGGATGCCCGGTGCATAGCGTACAGCCCTGTAGTTTTCCGCCAGATTCCTGAGTCGCTCCCAGTTATCCGGGCAGGTCCCGGGGACGACCACGGTACTGATACCCAGCTGCCCGGCCTGCGCGAGAATCGCATCCCGATGCCCGTCAAACACCGGGAAATCGAAATGACAGTGCGCATCCACAAGCTCTGTCGCCAAGGGATCAGCGCTCCTTGGTCTTGTGGAACGTCACTTCAGGGTAACGCTCTTCCGCCAACTGGAGATTGACCATTGTGGGCGCGATATAGGTCAGGTTGTCACTGCCATCCAGGGCCAGGTGGTCCTGGTTCTTGCGCTCGAACTGCTCCAGAGCCTTGGGGTCGTCGCAGGTTACCCAACGCGCCGTGGCAACATTAATTGGCTCATAGACGGCATCGACACCGTACTCATTCTTCAGACGCGCAACCACGACATCAAACTGCAGCGTACCCACGGCGCCCACAATCATGTCATTGTTCTTCACTGGCCGGAAAACCTGCACGGCACCTTCCTCGGAGAGCTGTATAAGCCCTTTCTGGAGCTGCTTGGCCTTCATCGGATCACGCAGCTGAATCCGCCGGAACAGCTCCGGCGCAAAGTTCGGAATGCCGGTAAAGCGGTCTTTCTCGCCCTCGGTAAAGGTGTCGCCGAGCTGGATGGTTCCGTGGTTGTGAAGCCCGATGATATCCCCGGCAATGGCTTCCTCGGCACGTTCCCGGTCACCTGCCATGAAGGTAAGCGCATCACCGATACGCACATCCTTCCCGATCCGCACGTGGTGAATCTTCATCCCCTGGTGGTAACGCCCCGAGACAATCCGCAGAAAGGCGATCCGGTCCCTGTGCCTGGGATCCATGTTTGCCTGGATCTTGAAAACGAAACCGGAAAAACGGTCTTCCGTCGACTCAACACTGCGATTGGTCAGCTCCCGCCCCTTGGGCGGTGGCGCCCAGCTGACCAGGCCATCAAGCATATGATCGACGCCGAAATTGCCCAGCGCCGTACCGAAGTACACCGGGGTCAGCTCACCCCTGAGGAAAGCATCCAGATCGAACTCATGGGAAGCGCCCTTGACCAGCTCGATCTCATCCCGAAGCTCCTGCGCGTAGTTACCGAGCACGTCATCAAGGTCTGGGTTATCAAGCCCCTCGATAATCCGGCTGTCCTGGATACGATGGCCCTGCCCGGAGTCGTAGAGAATCACCTGGTCTTTTAGGAGGTGATAGACGCCCTGAAACTGCTTGCCCATGCCAATGGGCCAGGTTACGGGCGCGCACGCGATGCTCAGGACTTCTTCCACCTCGTCCATCAACTCGACCGGATCCCTGACTTCCCGATCCAGCTTGTTCATGAAGGTGATAATGGGAGTATCGCGCAGGCGGGTTACTTCCATCAGTTTGATGGTTCGCTCCTCGACGCCCTTGGCCGCGTCGATCACCATCAGGCAGGAATCGACGGCTGTGAGCGTGCGATAGGTATCCTCCGAGAAGTCCGCGTGGCCCGGGGTATCGAGAAGATTGATAAGACAGTCTTCGTAAGGAAACTGCATCACCGAGGTGGTTACGGATATGCCCCGCTCCTTCTCCATCTCCATCCAGTCGGATTTGGCATGCTGGCCGGATTTTTTACCCTTGACCGTTCCCGCACGCTGCAGAGCCTTACCGAACAACAGCACCTTTTCCGTGATGGTGGTTTTACCCGCATCCGGGTGGGAAATGATGGCAAAGGTTCGACGTTTACGGACTTCTTCGGTCAATTCGCTCATGGTATTCAGTCTATAAGTCGGCTGGAGGTGCGCGTCTGCAAAAGGTGACGGAGTATAACAGTTCAGAGTCTGAGCTTCATGATGATGGCGGACTCGCGCTTACCTGCATCCGGGTAGTAATCAGGGCGCTCCCCCACGTGAACAAAGCCTTCAGACAGGTAGAGGGCCTGCGCCGCACGGTTGGACCGCCGCACCTCAAGGGTCAGCTCGCCCATGCCCTGGCGGATCATCCTGGCGATCCAGTGGCGGAGCAGTTGGCGCCCGATTCCCTGGCGGCCATAGGAACGACGCACACAGATGTTCATCAGATGCGCCTCATCCAGTACCTGCCAGTGAACCAGATAACCGGTCAGCTGCTCCCCAAGGAAGGCCCCCCAGGTCTCAAAACCCTCTCCCATACAGTCACGAAACTGAGCCTCGCTCCAGGGATAACTGTAGGCACTGCGTTCAATATCAAGAATCGCATCCAGGTCGGCCTCGCCCGGCTGACTGAACGCCAATTCAGTGCCCATCAGACGGGACGATCCGTCACTCACCATTACCGTGACCGAGCGGACGATGCAGGTTCGACTGCTTGATAAGCTCCCAGAGGTCGCGCTTGGCCGTGCCATCCGATACGAGATGACTCAGCGTCAGCTCACTGGAAAGTCGCACCCCATGCCCCAGGTTCCGGAACCTGGGCGACAGGATTTCAATTGATTCCGGCCCCAGAATAAGCCAGGAGAAAGACACGCCTGAGACTGTAATCCCCTTTACCAGCCTCTCAAAGGCGGCATCATCATTCCCGGGCAATGCCCGATTTTCGAAGGCCGGCCACTGCATGACTTCAGGGCTTACCCCCGGCTCGCCGAGCGCGTGCATGATATTGGCCCCGAGCCGCAACTGGATTTCCCTGCCTGGATTCGCGCCTAGGTCCGCGGCAAGGCTCAACCGACTCCCGTGCCAGAAAGCAGCCTGGAGAGACAGGGTTGAGTCCGCCTGCTCCTCCTTAGCTTCGACCGGGAGACTGGCGATCTCCGGCTCCTCGCCCGCAACGCCTGACCCGCTCTCTTCTTCCAGAACGGACTTGATCTCATCCAGCCCCTGGATCCTGTCCGGTTCAAAGACAGCCTTTTCTTCCGTGACGGGCGCCGGACCGGGGGTTCCACTCGTGCTGTCGATTGACTGAGCAACAGAGGATGCCGCGCCGCGCAACGAATGGCGCGCTTCCCAGACATCAATGCCCAGTGCTGAGAGGTAAAATTGGCGTATTGCTTCCTTCATACGAGCATTATACACATAAAAAAGCCCCACCCGGAGTACCGGGAGGGGCTTTAGGTGTAGGCGCCTGACGATGACCTACTCTCGCATGGGATCTCCCACACTACCATCGGCGCTGAGTGGTTTCACTTCTGAGTTC
>Ga0136566_1001048_pt1 | contig 9768 bp, 10 predicted proteins | sample AntDeeMetagenom2_FD_104786 | JGI IMG/M metagenome (GOLD analysis project Ga0136566, IMG submission 104786) | Saline lake microbial communities from Deep lake, Antarctica - Metagenome #2 | ecosystem: Environmental > Aquatic > Non-marine Saline and Alkaline > Saline | place: Antarctica: Deep lake... | reverse complement strand
TGTAATATCCTTTAACAGATTATCACGATCTAGAGTGGATAATAATAGTATTTCCTCTTTTAAATTATCTATGTTCATAATCTAAATATACATATAATAGCTGTATTAAACTAGAGCCATTTATTTTAATAATCTCTCTAGTTTTATAGTCCTCATTTCATATTTATGTTCTTGTTCAGTATAATTTATACCATTTAGAAACCAAGCTCTTTAACAATCCTTATTTTCAACTGCTGGACCATCTTCTCTATGGTATTTACCATTAGGAAGTTTCCAATATTTATCACCACTAGCATTTTCAACTGCTGGACCATCTTCTCTATGATAATTACCATTGGGAAGTTCCCAAATTTTTCTTCCTCTGTCTAGTATTCTCATTTTACTTTTAATTTAACAATATTTTAAGTTTTATAGTTCTCATTTCAGCTTTGTATTCTTCTTCTGTATATTCTATATTACTGATATACCAATATTTATTACCATTATTTACTTCAATAGCTGGACCATCTTCTCTATGTCTTAATCCATTTAAGTACCATTCTTTAGAACCATCACCCCATTCACTTGCTGGACCATCTTCTCTATGTCTCTCCCCATCTATAAACCAATGTCTATAACCATTTTTACACTCAATTGCTGGACCATCTTCTCTATGTAATTTACCATTTAAGTACCATAGTGTTTCCCCATTTGATAATTCATTTGCTGGACCATCTTCTCTATGTAATTCACCATTGGGTAATCTCCACTTTTTAGTACCGTATTCAATTGTCATCCTACTTTTCAAAATTTGTTGTTTTTAAGATTAATATTTAATGTAAATTTAATTAGATAGGGGGTGAGTTTTGGATTTCTGCAATATTGCAGTGATTGTTTTAGCAGACAATTTATCGTTACAAATCAATTACTGTTCGGTTACCATGCCATCCATTTTTTTTCCTAAGTTTAGAATCAATATATCTCGCTGGTATTTCTTCAAAACCCATTTCTTTTTTCAATTCTCTTAGGGCTTTTCTACATTTTTGATAATCGTAATTCATATCATAATAATTCCATTTGAGCTTCATATCCATTAAATCTTCAGAAGATACATAATCGACTTTTTGATGTTTGAGTTTGTCGATTTTGTTTTTCATTTGTTCTTTGTAATCTTGTTTTGTTGCCATATTTTTTTTGTGCAAATCTATTATCATTGCTAGTGTTATTTTGATTTCTGCAATATTGCAGTGATTTAATCATCGTATTAATTCGAAACCAGTTGTTAAGAAATAAGCTATTGAATATTTATATATGCCTTCTTCTAAGACTCATCTTACCTGGAGGCCAGAAGTAATAATTTCTAGTTAAACGTTCTGGGATTAAATTATCTTTGTTAGTCATTTCTACATATTTTAATGTTGTAGACTGTTATATAGATTCATTTATTAAAAGTTTATTTTTAAATGAAAAAAGTTGAAATTTTTATTCCTTATCATAGAATACAGAGACAATAAAATTTAGCTTAATGAATGTATTTCACATTAATACAGTTGTATCTAAGCCAATTATTTTATTGGGTATATTACTCGTTTTAGTGGTTTCAGGGTGTCAAAAAAAAGAATCATTAGGCACTGATACAGAGCCTAAATTCATTGAGTTAAAAAATAAGGTTAAAAGTAAAAAGGAGAAAATTTCACTTTTAATAGAGGAAGTAAATTACGGAGCAAGATATTGTTTGTTTGTTGCACAACAAATGCGATATGATAAGCCTCATAATATTTGTACTGGATTCGATATTCTTCTGGACAAGGCAGAAGCTTATTCTAAAATTTCTTTAGATTCAAAAAATGTTGATTAAGCTTATTAGTATTTCAAATCTGCTGAAAATTTCTTATGTAAAGCAGTAGAATTAAGCGATGATTGTAACTACAAAAAATATGACACACAGTCTATCTTATAATAAATTAATGATGTTTTAGAATAAATCTGGATTTGGTAAAGTGGAGAAAATATATTGTAGAAAATTATGTCAAAAACTTTGAGCTTAAAGTAAGTGGTAATCCTTATGACCAAGGGTTTATCATTGACTTTAGTTTTAATATCGAGGAACAAGAATATTTGGAATCTTTATTTAATCTCAACAAATTTTTAAAGTCCAACACTCCTTTGATAGACATGATGGATAAAAATCAAATTAAATTGGTTTCCCACCTCATCAATTTTAGAGCTATTAAAGTCGATGTCAATCAAGTTAAACAACAACAAACACTATTCACCTGTATTGTTGATTATTACCTTAGCCTTCAACTCAGTGAATTAAGCCGAAATTATTTTGATTTTCAGAATGAGATTCAGCATCTATTCAAAAATGGGTACTACGTAAAGAATTCAGATATCAAATTCATGAGCCAATTTAAAGCTCATAAAGACTCAAGACAGTTACAATATATAATGTTTGCTTCTTTTATATTAAAGCTAGGAGAAGCTTTTAAAATAGGTATTATAATGACTAATATTAGACTCATTACATGCCTAACTTCCATTAAGACCGGAAAACATATAGGATTTTTTAAAAATCCTGAGAGGCAAATTATAGAATTCACAAGAAATAGCAGTGCACATCAGAATGAGGTAATTAATTATATAACTAAAGAAAATAAAAAAGAATTTGAAAATGTCAAGTTGAAGCTTGTGGAGATGAGAAGGAATGTTTCTGAGGTGATTGAGGATCTAGAATTAAGAACTATTCTAGATGAGTTGATACTTAAAAAAGACTAATTTAAAGCAAATTCATGAAAAGTGATTTTGATGAAATTCAGGTTTTATTTATTTAAGTAAAGAAAAACAGAAGTGTAAGAAGGTTATTTTGACCCTAAATCATTTTTCAATTATTGGACTAAGGGAAAAATTAAAAACATGGTATTTATCACTAATATACTGCTGTTTTTTCAGCATTCATGAAACAAATAAACATCTCAACAATTCAAAACACTTCTGTTTAATATCAATTTTATAACTTATCATTCAAATAAATCGGGTGTTATTTCTTTAAAATGCTTACGTTTAGTTGTCGAACTAGAACTTCCAATTACTATTGTTTTACCGATAAAAGAATTGTCTAATTCATAAATTTTAATCGTGTAACTAGCATCAAATTCTGTTGCTATTGGAACTAACCATTTAATAATCTTTTTATTACTATCCACAATTGCTGCATATGGCTTCCCGACATAATTCTGAACTCTACTTTCGAATGAATAAGTTTTTTGTTTTGTTCGATTTATGATTTCATTATTGACATCAATTCTGAGCTGTTCAAGCTCTTCAACTGTAATTTCGTTTATATTGTACATTTTATCTTTTTTAATTATTTAAGATTTCGTTTATTTTGATTTACCTTTTTTCTTTTTTAATCACGTCAATGACTTTTTGAGTTAGAATTTTGTCACCTTGTGTAAAATTTAATTTTGCTAGTTTAAGCTTTTTCAATGCTTCTTCCCAAGAATTAAAATAAGGAGTAAAAGAATAATCTTCAAAAGCATCTAAATCATCGTTTTCCTTCATTTCACATGTCAAAAAGAAACATATGGATCTTTTGTTAAGACTAACATCAAAATCACAATCGGTTAATGATCCATTTTTAATGGAATAAATCAGAGAAGACTTATTCGGAATGTAAAAGCACAGTGCAACTACTTCATCTGAGGGTTCGTAGTAAGCTAACTCTAGATGGCTTACATCTTTAGTACTTACAAGGTCTTCATTTAATTTTAAGATTTTCAATAATTTAGCAAACTTTTCTTTTGAATAGTCTGTTATAATTGATTTTTCCTTTTTTAATAATTCGCTCATCTTTTTTTTTTTTGTTTAAAATTTAATTTGTGAGGATTTTCCTTACAGTGAACAAAATTAAGGGATAAGATTAGTGAGTAAGGATTTCTGCAATATTGCAGTCAATTTTAAAGAGAATTATTTAAAGAATTTATGAATACTAACTGGGTAATAAATTCCTGAAAGTTTAATGCATACAATAAAACTTAAACAATAATATAATAGTTTTCTTAGTTTCTAAATTTTAAAATCATTGCCTTATACAGGAATTTCATAAAAATTGAAGAGTCATGGATAAAAATAAAAAAATAGTGCAAGAGGCTAAAGAAGCAGCCTATCAGTTGGATAAAAAATTTGGACAAAATTCTAAAGTTCAAATTTTCATTAATATGAGGGGTCAGTTAGATTTTTTATGCTTGAAAGAAACCGAAGATTTGCCCCCTAGTTATACCGTATTACAAACAATTGAATCTTGGGGGCTTGAAGAACATCAAGAAAAAGAACTATTTGAAATTTTGAAAGAGTTAGGGGTTAAGCTCCCATCAGATTTTTTTGAATAAATTTAGTTCAGTACTGCAAAAGGTGGGGGAGGAGGCTGTAAATTAAATTCTTTGTATATCTGAGAAGATGAAACCCTTATAATCAACTGAATATAGTATAGGTTGCCAACTTGAACATATTCTATCAAAAAATACATTTTATAGAATTTTAATTGCGAACCTCAAATTTATTTATTTAGGCTAAGTTCTAAAAAGCATATTGTTTATCGCAATATTCTTGAATTGCATCCAAGCGGTATTGGAAGTGAAGGCTATCGCAGATACCGTAGTCATTCTGTTTGTTGAGTTCTTTATCTTTTCAAGCACCAAGAACCAGTTCAGGTAATTCTGCAGGTATTTTGAAGCGACCCCATTGAATGAATCAATAAATTTTCTCAGTCGCATATCCATATTGTTGACATTTTGGACGTGATATATTTTATCCACAGTCCGCTGCCCTTTCGAGGCATTGAATTTTTTGTGCTCAAGGGTGTTTGCTTTTGCAAATGCACCATAGCTTCTGTAGCTATCGCTGCAAAGCACCTCTGCCTTATCGAGCTTGCCCTGTAGAACACAATCTAAATCTTTCTTGCTGATGCGCCCCCTTGTTGCCACCTTGAAATCTTTATTCCCAGATCTATCACAAGTGGCCACTACCGCCACTTTCTCATCGCTTATGCCTGCCTTTGCCCCTCGCTTCCTGGGCTTTCTCACCAAATTGCGGTTCCCTTTTTCTGAATATGCAAAGAACAGGTCGTCACTCTCGACAATGCCTTGGAGCTCATCTGGCGAAACACTCGCAAAGGAAGTGAGCAATTTGTGCCGCCAATCAAAAGAGGTCTGTATGGAAATCCCCGTTTCTTTGGCACTTTTCCTAATAGTATAACCCGATAAAAGGCAGTATAGATATTTGTTCACCTTATCCTCCTTCTTCAGGGCAAACCAAAATTTGCCCGTAGTTTCGCTAAAGTTTTTCCCACAACCATTGCAAACATAGCGTTGTACGCCCTTTAGTTTGCCATTGGCACGTATCCTGTGGTCCTTGCAGTGAGGACAGGAAATAGCTTTTAGCTCATTATTGTCCATAACCTCTTTGTCCTTTAAGGTCAAGGACAACAGAGTGGAAACAATCTCTTGTTTGACGCTGATATCGCTATTAACGAAATAATCTCGAAAATCTTCTGGAATCATATCAAAATGGGTTTTGAACAAAGATAATACATATTTATTTTAGAACTAAGCCTTTATTTATTGACTCGAAATTAAAAATATTGGCAAAAAGTCATTTTTTCAATATCAAGAGAGAGGTGAAAGAGAAAAACAGAGGCGTATTAAATGTACTTCCATGTATTTACGTATTTTTGTAATGATTGAATTTTTAGAAGAAAAATAGGTTTTACATGGGTTTTATTCACAAAATATTCACAAAAAAAAAGAGAGCAACAGAAAATATATCTGTAACTCTCTCATTATTAAGTCGGGGTGGCAGGATTCGAACCTGCGACCTCCTGCTCCCAAAGCAGGCGCGATAACCGGGCTACGCTACACCCCGAGTGTAGACTTTATTTGGATTCAGATGAGATTGCTTCATCTAAACATATCAGCGGAGAGACAGGGACTCGAACCCTGGCGACACATGCGCGTCGACAGATTAGCAATCTGCTCCATTACCACTCTGGCACCTCTCCAATGTTTATAAGAACTTGCGCTTTTTGCGGTTGCAAATATAACCGCAATTTTGATTTTGACAAAGCGAATTGGAATTATTTTCTAGTTTCTTTTTAATTTCTTGAAGTCTGCCTTTTTAGATCGATGATAAGCTCATTCGCCTCTTTCTTTCCACTCTCTCTCCATATCACTTTACCCAAACTGTAAAGCATGTAAGTAGGAAGATTCTTCACTTTTAAAGCCTTAACTAGCTGAGGATTCTTTTCAGCATCAATTTTAATAATCACTAACCTATCTCTTAAAGCAGCACTTACCTCTTTTAACTGGTCGTGGATACCTTCACAATCTTCGCTCCAATCTGCAAAAAAATTGATTAGAATAGGTTTCTTCTTATCGATAATCTCACCAAATTTCATCATCGAAATCTAATTTTGAATGAATTTAGTCCAAATTATATCAATTTCCAAATATTTTAGGATAAGGTGTTTACAGGATCTGATGTCTTTTTAAACCTCAACTTGGCTCTGAGAACCAAATAAAACATCACAGGAACTATGATTAAGGTTAAGAAAGTTGCGAAAATCAAACCAAAAATCACTGTCCACGCTAAGGGTCCCCAAAAAATTACGTTATCTCCACCCACATAAACATTTGGTGCATAATCTATAAAGAGTCCAAAGAAATCAATATTTAAACCTACCGCTAGCGGGATTAATCCAAGTACTGTTGTGATCGCTGTAAGTAATACAGGTCTAAGTCTAGACTTCCCTCCAGCAATAATTTCTTCAAAATACTGCTGTTTGGTAAGCATCTCTTCATCCTCTATGTCTAGCTTTTCTTTTCGTCGGTCGATAAGGATTTGGGTATAATCCACAAGGACAATCGCATTGTTGACAACAATACCTGCTAGTGATATAATTCCCATCATGGTCATGATAATGACGAAATCCATTTGGAATATACCAAGACCAAAGAATACCCCTCCTAAACTCAAGATCACTGCCATCAAAATGATAATTGGCTTTGAAATAGAGTTGAATTGTGCCACGAGAATAAGCAGAATTCCTCCCACGGCAAGCAGAAGTGCTTTGATAAGAAAATCTAAGTTCTCATCTTGTTTTTCCTGTTCTCCAGTAAATTTATAATTTATACTCTCTTTCAAGTCAAAATATTGAAGTTCGCTTTCTATTTGCTGAACAACTTCATTACCGTTATAACTGCCGAGGACGTTTGAGTAAATTGTAATAACTCTCTTTAAATCTTTCCTTTTGATAGAGGAGAAGGTCGATGTCGGTGTCTTTTCTATTAACGTAGAGATAGGTGTTTGTATGATCTTACCTTTTTTGTTTCTGAAGGTTACAGGCTGATTGAAAATTGTGTTTTCATCATACCGGGTTTCTTCATTAAATCTTACATTGATCTGGTAATCGTCATCCACATCCTTATAAGTAGACGCTTCTTCTCCAAAAACAGAACGTCTTATAACTTGACCCACCTGAGCGGTGGATATACCGAGTTTACCAGCTTTTGCTTTATCAACTCTAATGTCCATTTCGGGTTTGGATTTATTGATGTCGATTTTTAATTCTTCAATCCCATCGATCCCAGCATCATCTATAAATTCTCTCATGCGTTCTGCTTCAGACAACATCTGATCGTAATTCTCTCCTTTTAGCTCAATATTGATAGGATATCCTGAAGGAGGTCCTGCAGAATTTTTCTCAACAACAATGGATACTCCTGGGAACCCTCTTACAGATTCTCTTACTTCGTTTAGAACTTGACTACTCCTAATGCCCCTTCGGAGTTTAAACTCTCGCATAGATAGTGTGACTTTTCCGCGGTGAGGCATTTGGTTGGCTTGCCCAGCGTCTGTATTTGGATTCCCAGAGCCTTTGCCAACTTGCGAAATAGCAGACTCGACCATAAAGTTATAGCCGTTTTCATCTTCGTATTTTTTTAAAGTCTCAAAAATACGTTCCTCTACTTTTCTTGTCAACTTGTTGGTCTTATGGATATCTGTCCCCTCGGGGTATTCTATATAAGCCATAATTTGATTTGGCTGATTTTCGGGAAAGAATAAAACTTCTGGCTGTACAATGCCAATAAATACAAAAGAGGAAAATAAGATCCCTAAAGTTCCAAAAAAGAAGAAGTAGGCTCTCTTTTTATATATCGCAAACTTGAGTAATTTTTCGTAGAAGTTTTCTAATTTCTTTAAAGATCGGAACTGGAAAAAATAAATTGCTTTCACTAAAAACAACTTATAAACCCAAAGTAAAATAGAGGCTAATATGGCAAGATTTCCTAAACCACGTAGGCCTCCAATATCTAAAATAAACCCTAAACTCAAAGAAGAAATACCTATTCCAAGCAGGATAAGACTCCATCGAATCGTTTGTTTATTTTTTAATTTGTTTTCCTCAACTTTCATAAATTTTGAGGTCAACATGGCGTTGACGATCAGTGCTACAAAAAGGGAGGAGCCTAAGACGACCGAAAGCGTAATGGGAAAGTAGATCATGAACTTACCGATGGTCCCTGGCCATAGTCCCAATGGGAAAAAAGCTGCAAGTGTCGTTGCTGTAGAAGCGATGATGGGCCATGCAATTTCTCCAATCCCTTGTTTTGCGGCGGCTGTCCTACTCATGCCTTGGTCCATGAGCGAGTACACATTTTCTACAACTACGATACCATTATCCACTAGCATACCTAGACCCATGACCAAACCGAATAGCACCATTGTGTTGAGCGTAAACCCAAGTCCTGATAAGATGATAAGCGATAATAGTATAGACATAGGGATTGCTACTCCTACAAAAAGAGCATTTCTAAAGCCTAAAAAAAACATTAAAACAATAATAACTAAGAGTACACCAAAGATGATGTTATTCACTAGGTCATTCACTTGGTTTTCAGTCTTTATAGATTGGTCATTGGACAGGCTTATATTTAAGGCTTCTGGGAAATAGTTTTCTCTTTCATCATTAACGATGATTTTAATTTTTTCTACCGCCTCAATCATATTTTTGCCAGCTCTTTTTTTCACATCTAGCATGACTACAGCCTCACCGTAATTTCTAGCAAAGGTCGTAGCATCTTTGGTATGGAAATTTACTTTAGCGACGTCTCTTAAATATACCTCGCCTCCATCATCTTTGACCACTATGTTGTAAAGCTCGTCTGGAGATTCTATTTCTCCTAAAATCCTGATGTTCTTTTCGAATCCGTTGGATATGATGTTCCCTCCAGATATGGTTTTGTTTTCATTACGGATAGAAGTTATAACATCCGTAAAGCTTACTTTCATAGCAGCCATTTTATAAATGTCTACCGCAACTTCTACTTCTTTTTCATCTACACCTCGGACGGTCGCCTCTTTAATTTCAGGCAACAATTCTACTTTATCTTGAAGGTGTTCTGCAAAATCTTTTAATTGCTGGATGTTATAATTTCCTGTAAAACTAATATTCAGTACAGGAATCAATTCAGATATATTAAGGTCGAACACATTGGGCTCCACCTTTGCACCATTGTCAAGTGTTGGCCAAGTGGTTTCAGATTTAACTTGGTCTACCTTGTCTTTGACGAGTTGCTTGGCGTTCTGTATTTCTATATCTTCTTCAAACTCCACAATCACCATGGAGTAATCCTGTAAAGTAGAAGAGGTGATTTCTCGAACGCCCTTCACATCTTTAAATACTTCTTCTAAAGGTTCTGTAATAAATTTTTCAACATCTTCTACAGAGGT
>Ga0136566_1001017_pt1 | contig 9985 bp, 6 predicted proteins | sample AntDeeMetagenom2_FD_104786 | JGI IMG/M metagenome (GOLD analysis project Ga0136566, IMG submission 104786) | Saline lake microbial communities from Deep lake, Antarctica - Metagenome #2 | ecosystem: Environmental > Aquatic > Non-marine Saline and Alkaline > Saline | place: Antarctica: Deep lake... | reverse complement strand
TCTCACCGGCGTCACCGAATCGCTCTCGGAGACGGGTTCGAGCACAACACCCCAAGAAGAGACAGAACCCACCCAACAGACATTCGGGGCGTTCACCGAAGCCGACACAGACGACTCACACGCCGATAAGAGCGGGGGAGATGGAAACACCCACACGTTGATCTTCGCCACGCCCACGAAGGCGTGGGGGTTGTTAAAACACTTCTCCGCAGACGATGCAGACCCAAACGAGATTGCAGACCAATCCCACTGGAACCTTCTTGCAATAGACGAGGCTTCGATGCTCACGACGCCGAAACTCATCCTCGCGGGCGTGGGGATGCGAAGAGAGGCACAACTGTTGGTGAGCGGCGACCACCGCCAGCTCCCGCCGGTGCAGAAACACGATTGGGGAGATGAAACAAGGCGGTCGACAACAGAAGCAGCCCCGTTCCTTTCGGCGTTGGACTACTTCCGGCTCTTGGGCGGCGACAAAACCGTTCTGCCAGAGGAAGCAGCCGACAGCTACCAATCAGATATCGACGCCGATGCAAACGAGATCCCGATGGTCAAGCTCGATACGACGTACCGATTCGGCCCAGACACAGCCGAGTTCATCCGGTCGACCGTGTACGAGGAAGACGGGATCGATTACAGTTCAGGAGTTGATCCAAACGACATCCAGACACAGCATACAGCAACCACGACGCCGCTGCAGACAGCCTTCGAAGGTGGGGAGGTAACCCTAATCACCTACGACTCAGAGACAACGTACCAGCAGGTGAACGTCCTAGAGGCGACAATTGCTCAAGCATTGTTGCAGAACCACCACCCAGACGCCACAGCAGGGCTTGTCACCCCGCACAACGCTCAACGAAGCCGCCTCAGGGAAATGCTGCAAAATCTTGAGGCAGATGCAGATGTCACAACGAACATCGAGTTGGGCGAGACAACGTTCGTCGAGACCGTCGAACGGTTCCAAGGTGGCGAAAACGACCTCATGATCGTGAGTGCGACAGCGACCGACCCCCAATACATCCGCGCAGAAAACGAATTTCTCCTGGAACAGAACCGAGCGAACGTCTCGTTTACGAGGCACAAAAACAAACTCATCGTGATCGCCGCTGAATCGCTTCTCTCGCACATCCCCGCAGATACAACGATCTACGACGAGGCTTTGCTTTGGAAAGAGCTCCCAGCAGCAGTTGGAGAACCACCGACCGACAGCACAACCCCCGATTGGAGTGGGAGCCTCAAAGAATTCATAACTCCGATGGGCGCCCCAGGATTCCTGTCGGCGGATGAGACCAGCATAAGCGTGTACGACTTGTAGCCCCGCCCAAAGCCGTTCTCAACGAGATGAGTATGGGTCAAGTGGCGTCCCGCGTACCCAGAGGTAGTACCCAACAGAGCCGACCAACCCCGTGAAATAGTGGAGGAAGGCCACAAAGCTAGACGGGAACACAACAGTAGCCACGATCCCTACGGAATTCGCCCACGGCCCAAACCGTGGGAAAAAGATAGAGAACCCAATAAGAGTGCCACTCACCAGCGTCGGAGAATCTGTACCGACCAAGAGAAGGCCAAAGAAGATGGCAGTGAACACTCGGATGGAGAAATTGCGAGGGAACTCCCACCGAAGCAGAAGGCTCCCCGGCGTTTCCAACACCGACTGGGCCGGTGGGAAGATCGATTTGACCGGATTTGTCGAGAGAGTCGGTTTGATAGAATTGAAAAAATCACGCCCCTTTTCGTTAAATATGCTCTCTGAGGCCTCAGTGCTCTTTGAGTCGTCACTGTCAGTGGACGGGGATGGGTCGGGAGTGGCCTCAAAACCAGTGTGAGACCCACCAAGCTCGATGTTCAAGCGCCGCCCCTCGCCATCAGCAAACCCGATGATATCTGGATCGCGCTGATAGTTCGAATCGACCTCTTGGACAGGATGTGGGCCAACAAGATGCCCGCTGTCCAAGTCGAGGTACATCTCCCCAGACAGAAACCCACGGATATACAGTCGCATTCGCTCGGTCGACGGTCTTGTCACCGAGATCCCATCCGCATCAAAGTTGGACCGGGTGATTTGCGGATCATCAATGGCGGATTCAATTTCTGTAATTCGGTCTAGAGAAAACGCGAACTGACGCTTGGTGTTCGGGGCAGCCCCATCGAATTGGGGGGGTTCATGCTGGTCGTCAGCAGGAGAGCTAGAATCCTCGCTGGGGCTGTCTTCATCTAGCTCCGGGGAATCCGTATGCTCCCACGAAGAAACCCATCTTTCGGGTGTCTTTGGCTGCCCTTGGACAATCCAATCCTCATAACACTCTGTCCCGTGTTCGTTGCCGAACTCGTCGCAAAACAGCTGATATGACTCGCGTGCTTCAGGATCGGAAAGCACATCCCGAGCTTTCTGAAGCCTGACGTACCGCTTCTGGGTCGCTTCGGGATTCCCTGTATCGGGATGGTACATACTCGATGCAACCTTCCACGCCTTACGAACGGTTGTGGAATCGGCATCGATAGGCACATCTAACCGATGATGATAGCATACAGCGTCAGGGTCGGGGTCGATATTGTCGGGTGTGGGCATAAGAGAGAGTATTTAGATAACAATGGAAGGTTTGTGTCTACTCTGATTTTGACGTTCTCGTCATAAGTACGCTACGAAGACGTGGGTTTGATGTACCCCAGCACCCGGCTGAACAGACTCTGACTAGTTGACGAATCAGACTCCTGTTCAGCACATTCGTACACTCTTTGCTCTTTAGGAATCTCACTGTTGAGTGCGAAATACACAGACCCACCACCAGTAGTCACCAACACCCGCTGGAGGATGGGGTCGTAATTGAAATCTATGTTCCGAGTGGAGATACGCCTATCCTGGTTTTCGATGCAGGGTTGTCCATCAAACAGACTGATGGAAAACGACTTGCTCGGAGTGGTGATCTCAATAGATTCGCCCACAGTATCATGCCAAACAGATGTCTGTCTGTAGGACGATTCTATCAACTGTAAGTCCCCTATTTGGTCAATCAGTCTTTCTAATTCAGTCTCAGTCGACACAATAGGATCTCCTATTGGGTGGGTATCCAAACGGGTTATCTCCGGTAGCTGGTCGTTGTTAGACTCAGAAGGGTCTTCGGGAGACCCTCCGATTGACGTTTTTTGAGTTAGACTCACGGAGACGCTCTGTGTGCCGGTCGCTCTTTCATGGCTAAACACAAGTACGTCCTCAGACTGGTCTAGAGAAACATAGACACCGCCCAATAAACGACGGAGGTTTGGGGTGATCCGAGAGACATCATGCCCGGCGAGATCCCCGGCAAATAGATCAATTCTGATGTCGTAGTCAAACACAGATTTGATCATCAGCGATTTTCGCCTTTCATCAAACTCCACACTCCCGTCGCCATCGAGGATTACCGGAGCCTCTAGGTTACGGAGGACGTAGCCAAGCTCGTCTTCAGAGAGGCCAGCCTCAAAATGGTAAGAAGAGCCTCCTGTCGGATTGGAATTAGACCCCGACTCGGATTCTGTGTCTGAAGGCGTCGGTTCAAACGAAGATGGCGACGGGGTTCGAGGTGTAGGAGACGGTCGACTCCTCTCGCCAGCTGTCCCAGAGCTACTGTCGCTACTACTGGTATTGCTATCGTTGTCGCTATCGTTGCTACTGTCGCCACTATTACTGTCGGGGTCGTAGTTTGCCTCAATCCACGCTTCAGGCGATTGTGACCGCCCACCCATAACCCACTTTTCGTAAAGACGAGTCCCCTCAGCTCCTCCGACCTGCTCGCAGAACACGCGATAGCTCCTCCGTGAGAGATCATCTTGGAGTGTGTCACGGGCTTGTTTCACCTGATCATAGAGATTGCGGGTGTCTCCAGAGGTATTATCTGGGTGGTATTCGTTAAATGCCCGCTTTCCAGCAGTGCGGATCGTGCTTGCATCTGCGTCTAATGAAATGCCCAACCGTTCATGATATGTCCCGGCGTGGGGGTCGAATTCAGCAGTCGAAGACTCTTGTGATGACATTTGCAGTTCTCCTATGTATATCCCGATTCTACAAGAAGTGGTTTTTTGTTGTATAATAACGTTACGGGGTTGGGGTTTCCACAGACTGAGAGAGGCGAATATTACAAGACTTGGCCCGAGGCGGTTCACCTCCTGCCCAACAATCCCTTGCGGATAGTCGAGAAAGAAAGCCCCGCAGAGATGATCACCCCCACCAATACAAACGGGAGAGGTACGTTGCCAGTGGGATGTGGCAGACCGACGAAGCCCAATGGCAAGATCAAGTAGGTTGTGAAGAGGGTGGATATCCAAAATCCAGTCCTCTTGAGCGGGAGCAACAAAGCAACCCACCCAGCAGACGCAAGTGTTGTGAGGAATGGGGAGAGTGCAACACCGACCCAGACCACACCTGCAACAGTCTTTAACAAAATATTCATAGGCGAAATCTGGAGTCCTGAAGCAGAGGTGTCAGCAGAGTCTTTCGGTGGGGTGGTTGTTTCTTGGTGTTTTGGAGCAGTGGCACCGGTAGATGAGCCGCCTCTGTCGTGATGGGTGTTAGGACCCACATCTGCATCCCCCTCTCCCAAAAGATCGATCACTAATTCCATATCGTCTGTCTTGAATCGGTGGTGTCCCGGCGAAGGTAGATCGTCCCACGTTACGTCGACCGGCTCATCAAACTCATTCGTCAATCCCCCATCGGAAATATTGAAATGGAGGTCGTGTTGGGCCCACCCAGAGATAGACAAAACATTGTATTTCCCGGGAAGCATTTCTAACCCTATCTCCCGTCTATCACCGGAATATCGCACAATTGTAGGCGTGTATTCGCTCAGTATAATATCCATTTGATCGGTGAGTCCTGCCCCAGACCCAGTGTGAGTGGTTTGTTCTAAAGGATCATCTCCGTTGGAGTCGGTCGAGTCTTCAGATACATCCCGATCTGTTGTTTCGGGGGTGTTGGTATCAGCGTCACTCTCGCTAGGCTCCTGTTGTGGTGGATCTCGCTCACGCGGGATTGGCGTGTGGGACTCTAGCTCCGACAGCGGAATGTACTCGTGGGGAGTGCCTTTCAGCTCGCGGGTGACAACTTCAGACGCAGATTGGGGTTTCCCTTGTTGCTTCCATGTCTCGTATTTTTCAGTCCCATCTACCACCCCGAAATTTAAACAGAACAATTGGTAATCGTCTCTCTCTCCTGAATCTTGGAGTGTCTCTCTAGCTGTCGAGATTCGAACGTAGATTTCCTCATCAAAATCTTCAGTTTGTTTGTCCGGGTGGAATGTGTTCGCAGCTTTCTTTCCTTCCTTCCGGACTACTTTCTTTGGAGCATTGATCGGCACATCTAATCGTGTATGGTATCCCGCAGCCAACGGTGCGAACGGGGTGTCGGCCCCAGGAGTGGAACCAGACTGCGAAGAAGAATCCGACGTAGGCGATTCGGTGTTGTTGTCACCAGACTCAGAGGGGGCCATCGGGTGCTACATATCGGGTAACTCAGCCTGCGACTTAGAGATTTCCTCTTCGTCGCGGCTGATAGCCGACTCGAAGGTGGCGTTGACCGCCTCACCAGACTTCAGATCCTCTGCTTCGATCTGTAGTGTACCGTCGCTAGTCAATTCGAACTCGATTGCAAGCGAGTCTTCGTTACTAGACCGGGGCGGGATATCGTCTAGGCGGATGTCACCAATCTTGTCGTTGTCGTCGGCGTCCTCGGATTCACCCTCCAAGATCGGGAACTCAACAGCCGTCTGATTGTCTTCGACGGTGCGGAAGTCCTCGCGGCGTACGACAGTAGGGATCTCGTCGTCCGACTCGATGATGTGGCTTGTTCGCCCATCGTGAAGTCGAACACCGAGCGACCGAGGGACGACATCAACAAGGACGAGTCCATCATCAATACCGACAATCTCGTCGGTGACGCCTGTTGCTCGGTCACTCAGCAACTCGGCCTGAATAGCCGCCCCTTGGGCGACCGCCCGATCAGGGTTCAACTCAACGCTCGGTTCCATGCCAAAGTATTCCTCGACACCGTTCCGAACCTGCGGCATCCGAGTCGAGCCACCAACCAGCAGCACCTTGTCAACGTCGTCGACATCCAGATCAGCCCGGTCGAACAGTTGGTCGGTCGTCTCAAAGGTCTCTTCGAGGAGATAAGCAGACATCTCCTCGAACTGGTCGCGGGTGAGTTCGGCGTCGACGCCGACCCCACCGACGATACCTGCCAGCTGGGCAGACTCCTTCGAGGAAAGCATATGCTTGATCTCGCGGGCTTTCTGCATGACTTGGCTTTGGACCTGTGGGTTACCGTTAGGGTCGGCCCCGCCAGCATCAATCACCTGTTCGGTGATCCACCCACCGATCACGGAAGTCCAATCTGCCCCACCGACATTATTGAGGCCGTCCGTGTTGAGCGTTTCAACGTGGTTTAGCTCGTAGTCGACATCAACAAGCGAGGCGTCGAACGTGCCACCGCCGAGGTCGTACACGAAGATGTTCTCACTAACGTCTTCATCGAGCTTCCCCTTTTGGAACCCGTAGGCGAGGCAGGCCGCACTCGGTTCCGGCAGCAGCCGCTTAACGTCCAGTCCAGCGATCTCCCCAGCGTTCTCGGTCGCGGTGCGTTGATTCTCCCCGAAGTACGCAGGGACCGTGATAACAGCCTCATTGATGTCGGTGTTGATCTTCTCTTTGGCATCTTCGACGAGCTTCTGGAGAATCAGCGCCGAGATTTCCTCGGGTTTGTATGATTCACCACCGACAGTCACCTCAACATCCTCGCCCATCTTCCGCTTGACCTCTTGGATCGTGCGGTCGGGGTTGAGGACAGCCTGATTCAGCGCAGCCTGTCCAGCCGTTGCGTCATCGCCGTCCTCGTCAATCGTGACAACACTCGGCGTAACAGGCTCACCCTCGCTGTTGAACAGCACTTCAACGTCGTCAACGGCATAGTGGGCGATAGCAGATCGAGTCGTACCGAGATCAATGCCTACTGGTTTCGTGTTGTTCATGTTCTATCAGAAAGTAGTTTGTGTCTATTTAAACACCTTACGGAGACTCGCTTAATGTCGGTGGAGAAGTATGAACACACGCCGACCAAAACAGATTTTTGGGATGGGGGAGGGGGACACCGTGTGCAAATTGAAGACGCGAACACCTCCATACTCATTTTCGGCTACACTCTTCGATATTAGAGGGTGATTGTCGGTATAGAGCACCGTATAGCCGTGTAATCAGACTTTTCTACCATTGTTGTCTACAAACAAATCGTTTCTAGACAACAATTCATGCAGTTGCAGTACGGATTTGGTTGTTGTTATGGTGTATTAAAACTTCCCCTACATCAATACAGTTGAGAAAACAGCTTAAGCGGATCTCTTAACATCTCTATAAACAGCTAAACGCCTAAAACCCCATTTCACACAAAAATAAAATGTCGACACCACCCCCACTCTACAATCGCTACAATTTGCACACGGTGTCCCCCCCCTATCTTTTTCATTGACACAAACTCGTTAAACTAAAACCGTGTTCCCAAAGGGAGTTATGTCAACATACGTTGATACTCTCATACCTCTCCCGTCTCAATTCATGTAGAACACGACCTACAATTTGCACACGGTGTCCCCCCCTCTAAACCACCGCCAAAACGACACGACCTACAATTTGCACACGGTGTCCCCCCTCTAAACCACCACCAAAACGACACGACCTACAATTTGCACACGGTGTCCTCCGAGCCGTGTGTGAGTGGGGAAGATCAATTAAATCTGTGACCTCATCGAACCTAGACACCAACCACCAGTGTTCAAATTCTAAAAACACTCATATTGGAGAATACTCTCCCGGCTATTTCTACGGTTCTCAAGCATCAAAACCTCCGATTAGAAATTGCAAACGGTTTCCACTAAATATTTATATCTCCTAAAGTGTGTTCTTTGCATGAATGACGCGAATAGCACCGAACACAACACCGACCCAATTCGAGACCGGTTCGAATCAAACAACCAAACAACAGTATTCAAAAATAAGAATCTCCTCGACCCTAAAACGATAATTGATCCTGATCGAATCGTTGGGCGAGATCAGCAACTTGACCAAACAATCAGCTATCTACAGGCGGTCCTTAATGGAAACCGATCACCCGATCTGCTGTTATATGGCCCCACTGGAACTGGAAAATCGCTCATCATAAATTCTGTATGCGACACTGCTGCTGAACTTGCACAAGCCGAAACAATCGATTTTACCACTCTTGAACTCAGCTGTCAAAAAATAGGATCATATGATCGAGCAATATACGCCTTAGTGAAACAGGCAGCTGTCCAAGCGGGCGAAGAAATAGGCGTCCCCCGCAAAGGAGTCTCAACAGATGTCAAACTCGACCGTTTATATGAACTCATCTCAACACATTACGACTCAGTGATGGTGATCCTTGACGAAGTAGATTTACTAACAGGGAGTCGGAAAAGTGAGTCTCCAGCCTTTTCCGATTTGATCTACCAACTCTCCCGGACAACGCAATTGGGAGTGGAAAATTGTGACGTGTCAATAGCGGCCCTCACAAACGACCCGAGCTTCATGCAAGATCTCGATAGCCGGGCTTTTAGCTCATACAACCCAGAAAAAATAGCTTTCCCAGATTACGATGCTAACGAACTACGGTCTATACTCAACCACAGAAAAGACGCTTTTAAAAATGGAATCCTCTCAGAAGCAGTAATTAAGCTTAGTGCAGCTTTAGGAGCCCAAGACCATGGCGATGCCCGCCAAGCAATAGGCCTCCTCCGAAAAGCGGGTGAAATTGCTAATTACGGAGATGAACAAGAAGTCAATGAAGATCACGTCAGACGAGCTCAAAAAGAGACAGAAAAAGAAGCGACTCTCTCTCAGATGCAGGGAATGTCGAAACACAAACGGTTGGCCCTTTATTCAGTTGCTGCTACTAAGGCATATTCAAGAGATAGCGTGGACATGATCCCAAACTCAGTTGCATATGATGTGTATGGCGACATCACTAGCTTATTAGAAACAAAATGCAAATCAAAGGATATGTTCCTTAGGTATATAAAGGAAGCAGAAACATATGGGTTCGTCCAATCACAAACAAAAGGGCATGGCCCTCTACGTGGTGTGCATAAGTACTATTCCATTGTTAATGACCCCTCCGTTGTGATAAACACTTTACAAGAAGACACGCAACTAGCTAAACTCAAAGACAACACTCCCAAAATCAACTCTGTGGTAAATACCCATCTTAAAAACTTCAACTAAAACCAGCGAATAGAATTTGCACACGGTGTCCCCCAACCAAAGGTTGTTTCTGAGCATATTCTACGGCTCCTCCATTTTGCAAACGATGTGTGTATCCCCAACGGAGCCAATCTGCTACTAATTTACCAACACACTTAACCAACAAATTTCTATAGTGTAGGTTAACACTTCCACTGGTTTACCAATAACTCATATTCGAAACATCGGTTCAGAACATTTTTTATTTTTTGTGAGTAGTGATGAATATGATATCTGAAATAGCTAAGATGGTGTGGGAATTCTCTGTTTTTGGATTCCCGGTCGGTATTCTCATGAACGTGATTTTAATACAGGCCTTTGGGGGTATATTCGGGTTTGGCCTAGCTGGCTACCTAACTACTCCTGTCGAATTTGAATTGTCTGTAAAAAGATCTCTGCGTATATCACGCGCTGTCTACGAACTCACAAGGGAAACGGAACACTCGGATGGAGACATAGAAGGTATGCTAGAGCGCCTATATGACGGAGACAACAGCATCTCATCGCCACCAGAAGATTGGCCATATACCATCTCTGCTGTCTCGATCTATGAATATGCTGAAGAAATAGATACCCCCACTCCATTCACACCAACCACAACCAAAAGTCAAAAAATCGGTCGTGTTGCAAAGCGGTCTAGACTTTGCCGCTGGTACTCTCAATTGAGAGGTCACAGTTGATTGCTGTTTTGGTCGAACGTTGGAGC
>Ga0136566_1000952_pt1 | contig 10480 bp, 9 predicted proteins | sample AntDeeMetagenom2_FD_104786 | JGI IMG/M metagenome (GOLD analysis project Ga0136566, IMG submission 104786) | Saline lake microbial communities from Deep lake, Antarctica - Metagenome #2 | ecosystem: Environmental > Aquatic > Non-marine Saline and Alkaline > Saline | place: Antarctica: Deep lake... | reverse complement strand
TCGAGCGCAGCCTCGACGCGATGAGCCACTTCGGCCGAATGGTTACCTACGGCGTCGCCAGCGGCGTCCCCGCCGAGGTGAGCAACCGGCGGCTGCTCTTCGAGAACAAGACCGTCAAAGGGTTCCACCTCGGCCAGGCCTCCGTCCACGATCCGGGCAAGGTTATGAAAGCCGTCCCCGAGTTGACAGACGGACTCGCGAGCGGCGACCTCGAGATCATCCTCGGCGAGTCGTTCGCGCTCGAGGACGCGGCGGCGGCTCATCAGTACATCGAGGACCGGAAGAGTTCGGGGAAGGTCGTGTTGAAACCGTAACGCGGCGACCGAGTCTCCGTATCGGCTATCGACTAAAACGAAGCGTCCCACTCGAGGTCGTGACCGACGAATTCGGCCTCGTCAAGCGGTTCGCCGCCCTCGAACCGAAACTTCCCGTCCACCGTTTTCCCCTCGAGCACGCCGGGCAGCCAGAGCCGGTCGTCCTCCCACATCTGGTCGTATGGGACGTTCTCGACGGAAACCCACTCCGGGTGGGCTTCCTCGGACGAGGTCGGCTGCCCGTCGAACGAGCGCGTGCGGTAGACGTGGCAGACGGTGTGGCCCTCACCGTCGAGTAGAAAGGTGAGTTCGCCCGCCTTCTCGAGATCCGTTACCTCGAGGCCGACTTCCTCGCGGGTTTCGCGGACGGCGCATTCTCGCGGTGTTTCGCCGGGTTCGCACTTCCCGCCGGGGCCGTTGTACCACCCCTCGCCGAGTCCGCGTCGTTTTTCGATCAGGAGCACCTCGGAGTCGGTTTCGGCATCGCGGTCTCGGAGCGGGAAACACAGCGTCGCCTCGATCATACTCGGGGGTTCGGTTGGAGGGGGAAAAACGTGCGTTCTCAAGCGTATCGAGTATCTCCTGAAAAGAGAACGACGCACAGAGCGTTCTGCTATCGTGGCAACAGGGAGTCGCCACACCCTCCCCAGCCGATTCACTTGCTCGCTCCGCTCGCTCGTTCATCCCTCGCACGGTGTTTGTGTCGCGGTTCGCCGTTGGCTTCACCGCGACCCAGCGCGCGCCACCGCAGTTGGCTGACGAGGAACGAGAAGTCCAGTTCACCCGTCGGCGTGCGAGAAGACGAACTCCCGTACCAGTTTCGCGGCCAGCGCGGCCGCCTGGCCGTCGTCGCGGTCGTTGACCTCGACCACGTCGAAGCCGTCGGCGTGGGGAGCGACGGTTCGGACCACGTCGCGGAGTTCGCGGGGCTCGAGGCCGAACGGCTCCATCGTTCCGGTCCCCGGCGCGTATCCGGGATCGGCGGCGTCGATATCGACACTCAGGTAGACCTCGCGGTCCGCGAGTCGGTCCCCGGGCGACCAATCGCTGACGTCCGCGGGCGGGACGACGGTTACGTCGTCCGCGGCCGCGCGGTCCCACTCGGCATCGCTGCCGGTGCGGACGCCCAGTAGAATGACTTCCTCGACGGAGTCGACGTCCTCGAGGATCCGTCTCGTCACGGCGGCGTGCGAGAGCGGATTGCCGTCGTAGGCGTCGTACAGATCGAGGTGGGCGTCACAACAGACGAACACCTCGGGTTCCACCGCGCGGGCACCGGCGAGCGAGACGGTGTGTTCGCCGCCTAGCGTCAGAGGGACGGCGTCGTTCCAGACGGCTTCCCGCAGGCTGCTCGTGAGATACTCGAGGTACGCTTCGACATCGTTCCACGCGCGAACGTCGCCCCGGTCGACGACGCCGAGGTCCGAAAAGCGCTGGTCCGTCCGGTGGTCGTAATCGTCGAACGGTGTCGCAAAAGATCGGATCCGCTGGGGCCCGAATCGGGTCCCCGGCTGAAAGGTCGTCGTTGCGTCCAGGGGCGCACCGACGACCGCGAAGTTCGCGCCGCCACGGTCGGACTCTCGCCCTCGCGCGTCGGTCTCACCGTCACGATCGGATCGATCCGCCGTGTCGGTCGCCTCGCGTTCGTCGGTCGCCCCGGGAAACATCAGACGATCTTTCGCTGGTCTTCCATCTCGAGGTACTCGATGTCTTCGTCGGGGGAGACGTCTTTGTCCTCGGGGATGCGCATCGTGATGGTCTCGTAGGTCTCGAGGTCCATGACCTGCATGTCGTTACCGTCGACGGAGACGACCTGGCCCTGTTTTCGCTCGATGATCGGTACCCAGATCTTCGCGTCGACTGGCTGGGAGAGCGAGCGTTTCTTCCCGTCGAAGACGCCCTCGGCCTCGACGCGAGCCTTGGCGCTGCCGTGTTTGCCCGGCTTCGCCGTCGAGTAGGCGTTGATCTTACACGGCGCGTCGTCGATCATGACGTAGCTCCCTTCCTGGAGTTCGCGAACTTCGGTCTGCTGTTTCGCCATGTCCCGGCGTAATCAACCGACGGCCATAAACCGTTTGGAATGCCCCGCTGAGGCGCGTTCGGTGTGCTGTACTGCCGAATGTCAGTCGGTGTCACAATTCGCTGCGATTCGTTCGGGGAATCGCACGAGGAGGGACGCCAGACGGGAAGACAGCACTGGTTCGGTTGGACTGGCCGTCGGCTCACCGAATCGGTCGCTCCGTCTCGATCGGTCGGCAGTGTCCGGTGATCGTCGTGCTCGAGCCACGGTCACGTGAACTCGCTGCATGCGGGCGAAAATCCATATATTTTCATAGGAGAGATCCGAACCGGAAGGATGTCCGGGTAAAAAACTCACATCCAGGCTGGACCGCGGACCTCACATCCATCCAGTCCAACCCGGACTTCTTCGATCGACACGAACGACAAAAGTTCTACTGCCCGATTACGGCAGCGGTTGGCACGATATCGGAATCGATTGCTCCGAACCCTTCGTATGGCTGACGGGCTCCGCTCAGTCGCTGCAGTTCACCGACACGGGTCGATTCCGATAGTTGCCACTGAAAGTCAATCCACACCTGATCGCACGACGCGAGCGCGGTTCGGAGCGAACGGAGTGAGCGAGAACCGCGGGGACGCGAACGGTAAGCGAAGCGAGCCGGGAGCGAACGGAGTGAGCGAGAACCGCGGGGACGCGAACGGCGAGCGAAGCGAGCCGGGAGCGAACGGAGTGAGCGAGAACCGCGGGGACGCGAACGGCGAGCAAAGCGAGCCGTGAGCGAGCACCGCGAGTGAGAACCGCGGACAATGCGATCAGTGTGTAAATCGTTTCAGTGGCTACGATACTCGAATCCGAGTGGATCGGCCGGTGGCTCGAGCGGGCTCCGGGGCAACTCGTTCCCGACCGCGGGATCGTTGTACGCCCGCGGTGCGACATCGTTGGGGCCGTCGGGATAGCAAAGCGACGCCACCGTCTGAATCTGACCGCGGCCGACGCCGAGTTCGAACTGGCCGCCGCCGTACAGCCGGATATCGTGTTCCTCGCAGTGGGCGATCGTCTCGAGCAGCGACTCGAGCGAGCCGAATCGGGAGGGTTTGATGTTCAACCAACTGGGCTCCCAGGGGAGCGCCTCGATATCCGCGAGACCGTGAATCGGTGCGTCCCAGGAGACGCGGGAGCGAACGGCGGGATCCTCGAACAGCGGCCGCGTCTCGTCGGTCAGGTTGGGATCCTCGATGACGGCGTCGGGGAACGCCTCGAGAACGAGTTCGTACAGCTCGGGATCCGCCGGCACGTCGACGTCGGTCCCCTCGTATTGCCCCTTCAGGTCGAGGATGCGGGCCGAATCGGTGCCGACCGTTTCGTCGATGGCCGCAACGAGATCGGCGTCCCACGCCGGGGTCGGGTCGAGCTTGAACTCGAGGTCGGGAACTCGCTCGCGAAGCGCCTCGAGCCGGTCGGTGGTCGGCGGTTCGCCGAGGCGAGTGCTGGCGACGAATCGGACGGGATCGGCGCTGCGATCCAGCACGCTTCCGAGATCTGTCTCCGCTCGTCGGAGCGCGAGGTCCAGGGCGGCGCTCTCGAGGCCCCACCGCCGGTAGTTCCGAAAGACGTCGCGGTCGGGTTCACCGCCCGGGAAGAGATCGAGGTCCGCGAGCCGCTCGGAGAACGACCCGACGGTGTAGTCGCCGGTGAGGTCCGGGAGCCCCGTCTCCGCCAGCCGGTCGTGGTCTTCGGTTTCGTAGGTGACGTCCTCGCCGCGACCCGTGGTCGTGCCACCGTCGCCCGGATCCGGGCCCGAGAGCGAGAAAACAGTCGTCACGCGAGTGAACTCGCTCGAGGTTTCGCGCTCGAGACGCTCGGTCGCGACCGACTCGATCGTCAGCGGCAGATCGGCGATCCGATCGTCGTTCATACGGGCCGTACGGCCCGACGTGGAAAGAAGCTTGGCAGCGTCCGGTGCTGGGGCTACGATGGACGGTATCGCGTCGGTCGATCGCTCACACTGATCTGATATCGGACCGCTGTGCGGATGTGCGCTCGGAAACCGACACGATCCGGCTGTGCGGCGCGGGCTCGAGGTCGTCCGATCGCAGGACGCGGTCGCGCCAGACGGCGTAGCCGGCCAGGTTCCACGCGAGGCCGGGGGAGTGGTCGACGATCTCGCCTCGGATATCCGGCGCGAACTCGGGAACGTCGTAGCGGTCGAAGATCGACTCGAGGGGGCCCGACGACAGGAATCGGTCGGCCGGGAAGTTCCCGTTCCCCTTCGGCTTGCTCCGGTCGTACTCGGGATACCACTCGCCGAGCAGGTTCTTTGGAACGTATTTCGGTTCGCCGTCGTGGACGTACCGCTCCGGCGAGGGGAGCCCGAGCGCGAGTTCGGCGACCGCCTTTCCCGCGAACGGCGTGTACATCTCGCGGCCGCGGGCGAACCCGGCCTGTCGCCAGATAGTGTCCGTATCCTCGCAGAAGAAGTCGACCCACTGGCCGACGTGCATATGGCGGGCGTAGCTGTCCCCGGTCGCGTCCGGGGCACGAGCTATCGCGTACTCGTAGCGGGCCCGCTGTCGCCGGTCGTACTCCCGCCGTCCCATCGCATCGACGGCCGACGGAATGTCCGTCGCGGTCGCGAACCGAAGCGCCTGCCCGTCCGGATCCGACGGCTGACGCCGGAGGCGCTCGAGGACCGCCCGATGTCGCCGTAACTTCTCTACGACCGGCGGGACGTACCGGAGGTGGCGCGTCCGCCACACTTTTCGTCCCATCTCGAGCGGGCCGCCGAGTCCGAAGACGCCGTCGGCGACCTGACCGCTGACGAGCGTGTCACTCCCGTCGTACTCGCGGAAGATCCCGTCGAACGTCGGCGTCTGGAGCTGGTGGGGCGGCATCCCCAGCGCGTCGACGGCCGCCTCGAGCCGCTCGAGGTAGGACGATTCGCGCATTTCGACGACCTCGCGGTCGGTCTCGACGAGAGCGTTCGCGCGGTCGGCGTACTCCCGTTCGCGTTCCAGTTCCGGCGTGTCGAACGAGCCGGTAACGCTCTCGGTCGGATTCGCCAGATAGGGGTCGAGGACGGTCGAGTCGACGCCGCCGGAGAGCATGAGCGTTCCCTCCTCGGCGACCGGCGCACAAATCGCCGACAGCACCTCGTCCAGCCGCTCGTGTGCGTTCGTTGGTGACAGTCCCGGCTCAGGCTCGAGCGTCTCCGTCAGTTCCGTTCGCGGCGTCGTCTCCCCCGGAGACCAGGTGAGCGTCTCGCCGTGACCGAGCCGGTGAACACGCTCGACGTACGTCTCCATCGGGACGGTTCGGTAGAGCAGGTGCGCGGCTTTCGCCCGGTCCGGCACCGTTCGCTCGGCGGGCTCGAGGCGGGCGAGTGCGTTCCGAAACAGGTCGGTCAGGACGGGCTCGCCGCCCGAATCGAGACAGTAGAACACTTCGTAGGCGGACGTGATCCCGCGGTGGGCCCGGATCGTCGGCTCGTCCGCACGCGCCGAGAGGACGATGACCGTTCCTTCACCGGGGAGCGAATCGTGGTGCGCTTTGACATCCTGAAAGTCGGCTCCGTCTTCGATCACCGACCGAAGCTCACGCCGATGCGTTCCACAGAGGATCCAGCGTCGGTCGTCACGGCGAACGACCTCGGCGTTCGGATTCGCAAGCAGTACTGTCGCCATTATCGTCCCAAACCGGAAGGGAAGCTATTGTTATGGGACGGATACTCCGCTCGAGTTGACTATCAATCGACGATGAACGCTGCAGTTACGTCCGACGAAGAACGCTGCAGTTACGTCCGACGAAGGGCGCTGCGATTATTCCTCGCCGCGACGCTGGCGCAGGTTCTGTCGCGTGAACTGCGGCCGGGTGCCGATCGATTTCGGCGAGCGAAACGACCGGTAGAGCTGGATTGCGACGAGCACCGAAAAGACCGCGGCGACGATCGATCCGCGGGGTGCCTCGAGGGCGTAGAGGACGCCCATCGAGAACAGCGACATGGTGAGCAACATGCCGTAGACCAGCCGCTTGGCGAGTTTGTCGAAGACGCTCTCCTTGTCCTCGACGCCGATGCGGACGTAAAGGTCGTCGCGGTCGAGGCGGTCGAGCGCCCGCTCGGCCTTGGGCGCGAGCCGCGTCAGCGACTCGCCGGACCGGCGGAGTTGTCGGCCCGTCTCGTCGATGTACTGCCGGATGGACTCCTCGCGATACCCCTCTTCGGTCAGGTAATCGGTCGCGGTCGAAATGAAGTCGAAGTCCTCGTCGAGGGTAACACAGACTCCCTCGACGACGGTCGCGACCCGGAGGACGAGCGCAAGATTCTTCGGCAGTCGGAAGGGGAACACGTAGATCGAGTCCTCGATCTGGCCGACGATCTGATTGACGCGGTACTGCTCGACGTCTTCCCCGCGGGCGTCCTGGATCGCGATCTCCATCACCTCGGCCATCACGCCCCGATCGGCGTCCGGGCTGAGCGTCCCGATCTCGATCAGCGCGTCGAGGATCGCGTCGATGTCCTGATTGGCAACGGCGACGTAGAACTCGATGATCTTCTCCTGGACGAACGGATCGACCCGCCCCGACATCCCGAAATCGTAGAAGACGATCCGACCGTCGTCAGTCACCGCGAGGTTGCCCGGGTGCGGATCGGCGTGAAAGACCCCGTCGTCCATGATCATCTGCAGGTACGCTCGCTCGAGGTTCTCCGCGACCTCGGTTCGATCGATCCCCGTTCGCTCGAGTGTCGCGAGGTCGTTGATCTTCGTCCCCTCGATGTACTCCATCGTGAGCACGCGCGGGCCGGAGTGGCTCTCGAGCACGTCGGGGATGAGAAACCGATCGTCGTCCGCGAAATTGGCCCGGATCTCGGCGAGCATCTCGGCTTCGCGCTCGTAGTCCATCTCCTCGCGGATCGTCTTCGAGAACTCCTCGGCGAGATTCTCGAGCGAGAACGACCGGGCGTCGTCGACGAAGTACAACAGGAGCGGCAGCGACCACTTGATGACCCGGAGATCGGCCCGGACGAGAGACTCGATCTCCGGTCGGCGGACCTTCACGGCGACGTCACGGCCGACATCGGCGTTCGTCCCGGACGTTCTCCCCTCGGCCCGTTTGCTCTCGGCCCGCTCCCGTTCGGTCTCGGAGTCGAGACGCGCTCGGTAGACCTGCCCCAGGCTCGCACCGCTGATCGGCTCGGTGTCGAACGCGGCGAAGCGCTCGTCAACGGGCCCGAGTTCGTCCTCGAGCACTCGTTTCGCGTCCGGCCAGGGAGCCGGCGGCACGTCGTCCTGAAGCGACGCGAGGGTGTCGATGTACGCTGGCGGGAGCACGTCGGGGCGGGTCGACAGTAACTGGCCGAGTTTGATGAAGGTCGGCCCGAGTGTCAACAGCGACTCGAGCAGCACCTCGGCCCGGTGGCGGTGCGTCTCGGAGTCGACCTGTCGGGGACGACCGAACAGGAGAAAGCGCCGTCGGTCGCGGGCGTAGGCGAGCAACAGCGGGAGGAACTGCCGGGCGACGATGACGAATCGCTTGTACACGCGGAGGGAGGCCAGCCTCGGTCACCCCGTGTTAGGCGTCCTCGTCGACGATGTCGATCGTCGTCTCGCCGCTCGTGCCGCGTTTCGGGAGAGTCAACTCGAGGACGCCCCGATCGACCGTCGCTGTCGCGTTGGCGTCGGAGGCGTCATCGGGGAGGGGCAGGTCGATGTCGAGGAAGAGCGAGCGGTTCTCCTCGACGTACTGGTAGTCGTCGGTCGGCTCCTTCTCGCGGTGGGCGTCGATAGCGATCCGACCGTCCTCGATCGCGAGGTCGAGCGACTCGGCGGACACTCCGGGCACGTCGAGCACGAGCAGGTAGGCGTCCTCGCTCTCGAGCAGATCGAAGAAGACGTCCTCGGAGAGATCCCGCAACGCGTCGCGGAGCGCAGACATGGATACAGGTTCGAACGCCGATACGAAAAACCCCGCGGTCGCGGCGAGACGTTGATACCCTGCGAACGATCTATGACGGTTTCACTGACGAATTGTATACAGAGCGGAAGCGTTCCGTGTCACTCCGACCTCATCAACCGACGTGCGGTGGCGCGCGCTGTCGGTCGTCTGAGCGATAGCGAAGGCGACCGATGACATTGCGCGAGGGATGAGCGAACGCAGTGAGCGAATCGGCTGGGGAGGATGTGGCGTTTCCGTGTTGCCGTGATAGCAGGACGCTTCTATTTCGGTTCAATCATTCTCGAGTACACTGGCCCATTCGCGTATCTATGGGGTGATGGGTTCTGACTAGGGGAATGGAGAATGATCTGTCCGACTACCGTGGCAACAGGGAGTCACCACGCCCTCCCCAACCGATTCGCTCGCTCCGTTCGTCGCTCGCTCATCCCTCGCGTGCGTTCGAGCCACAGTTCGCTCACGCTCACTGTGGCTCAGCACGCGCCACCGCACCCGGTGACTTGTTCGAAATGATACCTCACCCTCCCGAGCAATCATCAGGACGAGAGCCCCGATTTGTGACACCCTGACCCTCCAACGGATCGAACGCTCAGACGACGGGTTCCCCCACGCTTTTGGCCTCCGGCGACTCGAGTCACCGTATGGAAGGTGCCGACCGCGAGCGCACGGAGGCCGGGTTCAAGGTGCGGACGCCGGTCGACGAGGCGCGTCGGATTCTACAGGAGGCGCTCGAGGGGAGCGGGGACGCCGATTCGGACGTGCCCTGCGGGACCGAGACCGTCGACGTCGACCGCGCGGACGGCCGCGTCCTCGCCGCGCCCGTCGCCTCGGCTCGAGACGTACCACACTACCGGCGGGCGGCGATGGACGGCTACGCCGTCCGCGCCGCGGACACGTTCGGGGCCAGCGATCGGTCGCCCGAAGTGCTACGAATCACCGAACCCGCTGTGAGTTCCGACGACGAGCACGCTACCGCCGACCGGATCGAGCCCGGAACGGCCGCCCGGGTCCACACCGGCAGCGCGCTCCCCGAAGGAGCCAACGCCGTCGTCGTGATCGAACGGGTGACCGAACTCGAGTCGGCCGGCGAACTCGAGGTCGGAGACGCCGTTGCGGAGGGGGAAAACGTCGCGCCCGTGGGAGAGGACGTCGAGGAGGGCCAGCACCTGTACGACGCCGGCCACCGGCTCCGACCGTCCGATCTGGGACTCCTGCGATCGGCGGGCTACGGCCGCGTCGCGGTGGCCCAGCAGCCCCGGGTGGGCGTCGTGCCGACGGGCGAGGAACTCGTCGCGGGCGACCCAGATCCCGGCGAGGTCGTCGAAACCAACGGGCTCACCGTCTCGCGGCTGGCCCAGCGCTGGGGCGCTCGAGCCACCGACCGCGACGTGGTCACCGACGATCCCGAGTCGCTTCGCGTGGCGATCCAGCGGGATCTGACGAAGGACGTGATCGTCACGACCGGCGGCTCCTCGGTCGGCGAGCGCGACCTCCTCCCGGAAGTGATCGACGGTCTGGGAGAGGTGCTCGTCCACGGCGTCGGGCTCAAACCCGGCCACCCCGTCTGTCTCGGAATCGTCGAGGACACTCCCGTGCTCGCGCTGCCGGGCTACCCCGTCGCCTGCATCGTCAACGCCGTCCAGTTCCTCCGACCGACCCTGCGCTGGCTCGAGGGGACGACGGCCGATCCCCATCCAACGACACGGGCGACCCTCGAGCGCAAGATCCCGAGCGAACCCGGGAGCCGGACGTTCGCGCGGGTTCGGCTCGAGGCGCGCGACGAGGACGAGGGTGATCGGGAGCGTGACGAACCCGAGTACGCGGCGATTCCGACGCGCGCGAGCGGTTCGGGCGTCCTCTCGAGCGTCGCGCTGGCGGACGGCTGGGTGGTCGTCGACGACGACCGCGAGGGGATTCCGGCCGGCGAGACGGTCGCGGTTGAGAACTGGGAACCGAACGTGTGATCCGAGACGCCGACGAGGAGCGCGATCACACCGCTGAGGCTCCGCTATGCGGTGCTCTACATGTCGGGATGCAACGGCTCGAGGGGCGACCCTAGTCGATCGGCCGACGGTCCCTCACCGAAGCGCCTGCCGAACTGCGTCAGCCAGCGCGTTCACGCGGGCGACGTGCTCGTACGAGCCGTCGCGAACGCCGTTCGTCACGTACGAGAAGCCGATATTTTCCTCGGGGTCGG
>Ga0136566_1000936_pt1 | contig 10560 bp, 10 predicted proteins | sample AntDeeMetagenom2_FD_104786 | JGI IMG/M metagenome (GOLD analysis project Ga0136566, IMG submission 104786) | Saline lake microbial communities from Deep lake, Antarctica - Metagenome #2 | ecosystem: Environmental > Aquatic > Non-marine Saline and Alkaline > Saline | place: Antarctica: Deep lake... | reverse complement strand
GCCCTTCCCCATCATGAAGAGGCCCGATAGAAGTCGATGGAACTCCTCTTTCGGCGCCCAGGCTGTGAGTGCAAGTACAAACGCATCTAGCACGTCATCGAGACCGACTCTGTGCCCCTCGCTTCCAAGTTCCCGAGCAACCGTGCGCCAGTCGCCACGTGTGTATTCATCGACGTTCCTGAGTACAGCCAATCACTCCGCAACTCCAGCCGCGGTGTGTTTGCTGTGTTCGAGTGATGTGCCGTTCAGTGCACGAAAGCACACTTCCGGATGTCCCTCAACCAGAACCTCTGGGTTGCTATCGCCCAGGAGTCCTCAACGTATATGGGTAACTCGTCTCTATCAGTGAGGAAGAAATCGGTTCAGCCGTGGTCGGGAAGCTGTGGTTCCCGCTTGTGAACGTCGTACTCCTCAAAAGCAGCAATCGCACTGGCCGCCACCCAACAGTTGAGGCCATGGATCGCTAATTGCAACCGATACCTGTGTCGAACACTGACCGGCAGCACGACCTCGTCGTCTGGGGGGCAACTGGCGTCGCTGGCCGCCTCGTCGCCGAGTATCTCACTGCACAGTATACACCGGACCAGCTCTCGCTCGCACTCGGCGGTCGCAGCGAGAGTCGACTCCAAGAAGTGCAAACAGCACTCGGAAAACGGCGTTCTGCGTGGGATGACATCCCGATCGTTCTCGGCGACGCGACCGAGCCGGAAAGTCTTCATGCCATCGCCGAAGACACGCGTGTCGTTTGTACGACGGTCGGCCCGTACACGACGTATGGCACACCACTCGTCGAGGCATGCATCGCCGCCGAAACGGACTACTGTGATCTGACGGGCGAGGTGAACTGGGTGCGGGAGATGATCGACCGATACCACGACGACGCGGTCGAGGCAGGCACTCGAATCGTCCACAGCTGTGGGTTCGACTCGATCCCCTCTGATCTCGGTACGAAACTCGTTCAATCGTTCGCCATCGACGAGTTCGGGACTCCATGCGATATGGCACACATCTATCTGGAGGACAGTCGCGGGAGCGTGAGCGGTGGCACGATGGCCAGTGCAATCGAAGTGTTTCGCGCCGCGTCGACTGACCCGCTGGCCCAGCAGACGCTTCGGAACCCCTACTCGTTGGCACCGAAAGGTGAGCGTGACGGCGTCGATCCGGGCGCACAGTCCGGACCGAAAAAGGACCTCCTCCGATCGGTGTGGACGGCTCCGTCGCCGATGGCGATGATGAACGAACGGGTCGTTCGACGCAGCAACGCGCTGCTCGGGTATCCGTGGGGGCGTGAGTTCGAGTGCACAGAAGTGCTGCCCCTGGGCGACGGGCTCGGCGGCCTGGCACGTGCAACCGCTGTCTGGGCGGGGATCACGGTCGCTACTGCTGGGATGGCGTTCGGACCGACACGAGAAGGACTTCGTCGATTCGTGTTCCCGGAGCCGGGCGAGGGGCCGACGAGAGAGCAGATCGAAAACGGGTATTTCACCGTCCGCGTACTCGGCCGTGGGACCGCCACTGACGGCCCGTTCGTCGTGGAGAGTCAGATTAGCGCCGATTGGGATCCGGGGTATGGCGCGACCGCGAGAATGCTCAGCGAAGCTGCGATGTGTCTGGTACGCGACCAAACCGACTCACCGCTCGCGGGTGGGATTCTCACGCCAGCGTCAGGTATCGGTGACCCACTTGCTGACAGGCTTCGGCAGGCGGGACTGGATGTGAAGGTTGACGTGTGGGATCGTCCGCCCGCATAAGACGTTCAACGCTGCGTCCGCGTCACGATCACACTCAACTACTGAGGATTGTTAGGGCAGATTGCTCTCTGCGTTCAAAGAGTCGTCACGGCCACACGTCGGACACTCGTGAGTCTCCATGCTTCTGGACCACCTCATACATCCTATTGATGGTTTTCTCAGCCAACATGAAGAAATCGATATATCACTTCTTCAAGATTCGATACGATCAGCTCAAGTCCATGACTGGGTTTCGTCGTTGTATTCCTCGAGGCAGTCAACGTGCTCACTGTCAGTGGTGGGTTCTGGGAAGGAGCTCATTGGTCTTGAGACACCTCCTGAACGTCGTGTGGCCCGTTTACACAGACACGATGGAAGATACCGCTGGCCGATTAATTTTTGTGAGTTAGACTCAGTCAGAGCCTAACTTCCTTTCAGACAATATGACAAAACCATGAGAACACTACCATCCGTTAGGGGATCTCTCGAACGACGAACTCGAGACGGTATTCCTCAAGACCGCCGAAGAGGTCGCCCGCCGGAAGTCCGGCCGGTGGTGACGGGCCGCGAGACCGGTACGGACCGACCCGTCCCTTGCGGCCGAGCACGTCGCCGCCGATCGTAACCAAACCGAGGGATACATGCGATGAACAGCCTGTCGAGTACTGTTCTGCTGGACCGACAGGGTTGCCCGTGGTGGGTACCATCTCTCCCAGGAATTGGCTACGGCCCCACTGCTCCAATCTCGTCGCGACCGGGATAGTAATTCAGTCTGGAAATTTCGACGGAGAGATTTACGGCGAGACGCGTGATCGAGACGGGAATGTGGCTGCTCCAGACGTTATTAGTTCGTAGTGACCGTATGACAACATATGTCGAACCGGATTCGGATAGGTGATTGGGAAACAACAATCGACGAATTGCGCCGGTTTGGCAAGACCGGCAACATGACTACTGGTGACGAGCGGATTCGGATTGATTTCGGATCCGCACACGTCGAGGTGTCGAAGCACGGTCACGTCAGGACGGGGATGCCACTGCACGATTTTGAGCACGACGGGGTGGCGGACCTCGTGGTGGACCACGACGCGGGATCCCTCACGGTCGAAGCTAACGACGCGACCTACACGTTCAGACGACCTGACGGGTGAAGATCTGACCGACAATTGCACTCCGCTCCATCGAGTCCCCTACACTGATCCCGTTTCTTTCGATCAACGGCGGTGATTCATCCGCGCAGTAGCTTGTCGGATATACTGCTCTTCTCCCCCACCGATAACTGTCCTACGACTGCCATTTCCGCCAGTTCTAAACATTATCACAACCTTGATAACAACGAATGACCGGGCAACCAAATCCAGTCGAGCCACCCGACGTCGACCCGGAACCACGAGTCTTCGACCGCATCACCGACGCCGTCTTCGCACTCGATGAGGAGTTTCAGTTCACGTACCTCAACACGCGGGCCGAGAAACTCCTCGAAGCCAATGCCGAGGACCTACTCGGCGAACGGATTTGGGAGGCACATCCAGGCAGCAAGGAGACGGAGCTCTATGACGCGTTCCACGACGCACTCGAGACGCAACAGTCCACCGAACGCGAGCTGTATTACGACCCCCTTGACGTCTGGGTCGAGATGCGTGTCTACCCCTCCGAAACCGGTATCTCTGTCTACTTCCGTGACATTACTGAGCAACGGGAGCACAGGCGAGAACTCGATTTCAGGGAAGCGCTCCTGGAAGCACAAGCGGAGACGACTCTCGACGGGCAACTAGTCGTCGACCAAGACAGGACCATCCTCTACTACAATCAGCAGTTTGCTGATATGTGGGATATTCCCGAGACGATCCTGACTGAACGGTCGGAAGAACGCGTCCTCGAATACGTTCTGGATATGCTCGCCGATCCGGCTGAATTCCGCGAAAAAATCGAATACCTCTACGACAACCCCGAAGCAGAGAGTCGCGACGAGATTCACCTCGCGGATGGGCGATGGCTCGATCGGTATTCCGCCCCGGTCATCGGCGAGGATGGCACCCACTATGGACGGCTCTGGGTGTATCGCGATATCACCGAGCGCAAGGAGCGCGAGCGCCAGCTCTCGACGCTGATGGATAACATCCCAGGGATGGTCTACCGCTGTCGCAACGAGCCAGGGTGGCCCATGGAGTTCGTCAGCGAAGGCTGTCAGGAGCTGACCGGGTACGACCCCGAGGCACTGGAAAGCGACGACCTATCCTACGGGGCGGACATCGTCTTCGAGGAAGATCGCGAAGCGCTCTGGGAGGGCGTCCAGCGAGGCCTCGAGGATGAGGGCTCGTTTCTGGTAACCTATCGCATTAAAACCGCTACTGAGGACGTGAGATGGGTCCGAGAACGCGGACACGGGATATACGACGAATCCGGGAATCTGGAGGTACTCGAGGGAGTTATCATCGACGTCACAGAACGCAAGCGCCTGGAGACCGAACTCGACGAGATTTTGGGGCGAGTCACCGATGCGTTCTACGCGCTCGACGAGGAGTTCCGGTTCACCCACGTCAACGAGCAAGCCGAAGCGCTGCTTCAGGCCTCTGAGGACGACCTGCTTGGCGAGACGCTCTGGGAGATGTTCCCCGAAGCCGCCGAGATCACCGAGGTTTGGGATGCCTTTCAGACGGCACTGGATACCCAGGAGCCCCAGAGCTTCGAACTGCACTACGATCCCCTCGAGTTCTGGGTTGAGGCGAGGCTCTATCCGTCTGACACGGGCGTGTCGGTATATTTCCGAGATATCACCGATCGCAAAGAGTATGAACAGAAGCTCGAGGAGAGCGAACGGCGGTATCGGACGCTCGTGGAGAACTTCCCTGACGGTGCTGTGGGTCTGTTCGACCAGAATATGCAGTACACCGCCATCGGAGGAGAGCTCCTCACCGAGGTCGGTGTCGACCCGGACGAGCGGATCGGACGCAACGTCTCCGAACTCTATCCCGACGAACTCGCTGCGGAGACCGAACCGAACTTCCAAGCCGCCCTCGAGGGTGAGGTGAACTCGTTCGAGATCGAGTTTCACGACCGGTACCTGCACGCACACACGCTACCCGTCAAGAACGCGGACGACGAAATCTTCGCGGGGATGCTTGTCGTCCAGGACGTCACCGAGCGCCGGGAGTACCAGCACCGGCTCGAAGAGTCCAATGAGCGACTTGAGCAGTTCGCCTACGCGGTCTCCCACGACCTACAGGAACCCCTGCGAATGGTCACGAGCTATCTTCAGTTGCTCGAACAGCGGTACGCGGACGACCTGGACGAGGATGCCGAGGAGTTCATCGACTTCGCTGTCGACGGTGCCGAGCGGATGCGCGACATGATCGACGGGCTGCTGGAGTACTCGCGGGTGACAACCACCGGTGATCCTCTGAAGCCGGTCGAGCTTGAGCGAGTCGTCGACGAGGTGCTCGAGGACCTCCAGTTCCGGATCGAGCAAACCGATGCCGACATCACGATCGAGTCACTGCCCTGCGTCGAGGGAGACGAGAATCAACTGCGACAGGTGTTCCAGAATCTGATCGACAACGCGATCGAGTACAGCGGCGACGAACCGCCGCGGATTCATATCGCTGCCGACCGGGATAGCGAAGAGTGGCTGCTCTCAGTTCGCGACGACGGTGTCGGGATCGAACCCGATGACCAGGAACGCATCTTCGGGATATTCCAGCGGCTGCACACCCACGACGAGCGCGCCGGGACAGGTATCGGGCTCGCACTTTGTAAGCAGATCGTCAAGCGCCATGGCGGGGAGATATGGGTCGAGTCCGAACCGGGTGAGGGATCGACGTTCTCGTTTACACTCCCCACTGCAGGTGATATTGATACGTAAAAAGCCGCGAGAGACACCCGAGTCGAAGTCGGCAATCCAATCTGCCGAGGCAAGCGAACAGCGCAAGGGGCGAACCGTAGGCAACGGTAGTGCCAGTGCCAATCTGCGAGCACAACTTCGGTAATTGCAGGAATATGGAGTGATAGCCTCATATCGTGACCATAGTCCAATGCATCTAACTTAGTCACACACGGAACCGTTGTCTACTCAGGACTGAGTTCGCTCTCACTTCGGTAGACCATTTGCATCGGTAGCTCCTCCGCATCATGAGGGGGGTACGATGGGAGTCGATGGAACTCCTCTTTCGGCGCACACGCAGTGAGTGCAAGTACAAACGCATCTAGCACGTCATCGAGGCCGACTCTGTGCCCCTCGCTTCCAAGCTCTCGAGCAACCGTGCGCCAGTCGCCACGTGTGTATTTATCGACGTTCCTGAGTACAGCCAATCGCTCCGCAACTCCAGCCGCGGTGTGTTTGCTGTATTCGAGTGATGTCCCGTTCAGTGCACGAAAGCACACTTCCGGATGTCCCTCAACCAGAACCTCCGGATCGCCATCGCCCAGGAGTAGGTTTTCTGCCTCGAGACAGTCGGGAGCGCCTACGTCGACCCGGCGGATCGTTCCCCACCTGCCCCCGACATCGACACCGTCCGCGATACCGGAATCCCGACAGTCTCCGACGAGGCGTTTGCTGACTCGATCGCAGAGTTGGAGAAGCGTCGCCGAACACTACGGCTTGTCGAATCCGATGCGAGACACTAGCCGATCGACCGTTCCTAGCAACCACATCCATCACTGGAATGCGTCTTTGGGGGACTCATCGCACGAAGGAAGGGCACAGTACAGGTGGCCGCAAGTGAAACGAGGCCACCCAAGTCGAGCAAACGTCTTGGCGAACTGGCCCTCTCGGTTCTGTAACGGCGACCGGTCTGTCCAACTCTTACAGACCCCGACGTAGCTATTACTCAGAGACCGATGCATTGGACATCAAACGCGTCCGGTGCGACTGACCGACTTCCCAATAAACGGACGGTCGTACTCGGCGGCGGAGAGGCGGGTCTGATCGCCGCGGCGTACCTCGAGCGCACGAGCGAGACGGACACGGTCGTGGTCTCCGAGCGGGAGCGCCACGTGTTTTCGTTCCTGCTCTATCGGGTAATGGAGGGGATGCCGTTCGACGGGGCGACGCTCGACCTACGGGACGCGTTTGCCGACAGAGACGTCACCGTCGTCCGGGATCACGTCCAGGGGCTAGCCGCAACTGACAAGCGGGTCGACCTTCGCAGCGGGTCGATAGAGTACGACACCCTCCTGATCGCGCTCGGGGGTGTGACAAGGCTCGGCGCCGTCGACCGCAGTCGCGTGTCGGATGTCCGTACCGACGCCAGGGAGATCCAGCACGCAGTACGCTCCGACGACGTCCGCGACATCGTCATCGTTGGAGGGGGGCCGGTCGGCGTCGAGACGGCGGCGACGCTCGGGTCCCTCGACGTCGATATCGACGTCTCGCTGCTCACGTCGGGCGACCGCCCACTCGCTGACTTTCCGGAGCGTGCGGGACGCATGGCCGAGCGAGAGTTGGGGCGACGAGACGTCGACGTCCGGACGGAGACGCGCGCGACCGAAGCGACGGAGAACGGCGTCGTGCTGGACGGCGAGCGCGTCGAGCGCAGCGACCTGACGATCTGGGCGGGCGGAGTCAAACCGAATCCAGTAATCGAGGGGTTCGACCTCCTGCGGAACAAGCGGGGCTTGCTCGTCGACGCGTCGTTGCGCTGTCGGGGCGTCGACGACGTATACGCTGTCGGAGACGTGGTCGACTACCCCGGCAAAGTCACAGACGGGTACTCGGCGGGGCTGGAAGCCAGACGAGCCGCGAAGAACGCTCTCCGAGAGCTCCGGGGACGGCGACCGAAAGAGTACGACGAGCGGTGGCATCCGAGAATCGTCTACCTCGGTCGGACTACGGCCCTGTTCGCGGCCGACGGGATCGTCCATTGTGGGGCGGGGCCGGCGATTCTGCGAGCCATCGCCGCCAGGGGCTACCCGTTCTTCTGGAGCTACGTGTACTGACTGTGTCTGACGCGCTCGGGCGACCGCGGCGAGATGATTGTGCGTCGGGTGGTTGCCGGATGGCGAAGATCATCGGATGCGGGGATCACTGGACGTACCGGAGGACCCGCGCCATCCCGGATTCAAGGTGATAGAGGTTGTGGCAGTGGAACAGCCAGTCGCCGGGGTTGTCCGCGAGGAAGTCGATGGTCACCTCGCCCATGTGGGACGGGACGATCACGGTGTCCTTGACCGCGTCGCCGACCCGGAAGAAGTGCCCGTGGAGGTGCATCGGGTGGAGCACCGGACTGCGGTTCACCATCCGAATCCGGACGTGCTCACCCTCCCGAACGATCGGTATGACCGCGACGAGTGCCCGGAAGTACCGTGTCGCTTTTGGTGGTGAAACTGCAACAGTATTGTATGGAAAAAGCAATACAGGGAAGTAGGGTAGGTCGTCTCTGGATGGTTGGCCTGATAGTGTTCGGTGGCAGCCTCCTCTTTGCCTCCCCGAACATCGCCTGGTACTGGTTGCCCTTTGCGCTTCTCGTCGTGGCCGGTGCGGCGTGGGTGTTTGGAGATCGCGAATCAGCGAGTCAAACGAGGAGTTCCGAATCGAATCCGGGCACGTCAGCTGATAAGGAACAGGCTCTGGGGACACTCAAACAGCAGTACGCTGTCGGTGAAATCGACGACGCCGAGTTCGAGAATCGATTAGAGACGTTGCTGGAGAACGATTCGATAGCGGACGTCGAAAACCGAATCGACGTCGATTCCGAAACGGCGAGCGAGGCCGAACGGGCTGAGGCGGAACCCACGAAACGGAGTCCCCATCACCGCCAAAAGTGCCATCGCCGTGGGAAGCACCATCACGGACGACACTGAGTAGTTGGCTAGCAGTTCCATCTCCCCTTTTTCCGTGCAGTCACTGCGAAACGTTCGGTCTGTAATACTCCTTGAGCCACGTCGCGATTCCATCGAGTCCGGGGAACAACGTTCGGTGATTGATGTTCGCCTGGTCCAGTTTGTCACGGAACTCCCGTTTGCGCTTGGCGGGAATGACAATCTTCCAGTAGAGTTCCTGATTGTCTTCGAGCCACTCATCCATCCTGGTCCGAGGATTGGCCATACTGGAGAAGAGTGCTGCCTGATTGACGATACGCTGATCGATGGACGGTGGCTGGAAGAAGACGATGAAGACGATGTAGTCCTCACCTCGCTGGTCGGAGAACTCCTCGAGGACGTCTCTGACATCGAGCATCGGAAGCGTGCGTCGGTCGGCCAACTGGTTATCGTCCTCCCTTGTCCGTTCTATGACCAGCGTCATGAGGTCGTAGAGCATCGCCGCATTGAACATGCTCGTCCCCAACTCCTCGAGGAGCGCCTGAAAGTGGTCTGGCAGTCGCTCGTGAGCCGCTTCGTAATCAACCGCCCAGACGACACCGTCGGTGTCGGGTGAACCATCCGTCGCGAAGTATGCGGCGACCGCCGGCGAGTAGGTCCAATCGAGGAGCCGCGTCGGGAGTCCGTGGTGCTGGGCGAGTGCCATGAGGTGGAACGGCGACTTCGGTTGATCGATGTCTTGGCGAGCGTACTGCCGGAAGTTTCGGAGCAAATGGACTTCGAGGTCCCACTGTTCTGAAGTGCTGACAAACCGTTGGAGCGACGTCCGGAGATCGTGATCGGTGTCGGTCATGCCGCGGAACACGTACGGCGACCGATGGCGTCCGAGGTCCTCGTTCCACGAGTCCCGGAACAGGAGCCGCTGGAGCGTCGCCCAGTCGTCGGCCACGAACTCGTTCTCCTCCGTTTCGCCCATGGACGCTAGTCGTTCTCAAGGTGTATGTATGGTTGCTTCAATCGATGGCCGGTTGGAGGTACACGAAACTCCGTCGTGTCTATACACCGGACGACAACGGGTTACACAACGGAACACGATTCCACTGATCGTCATCGGACGTATCGCAGGACGCGTGCCATTCCGGCTTCGAGGTGGTAGATGTTGTGGCAGTGGAACAGCCAGTCGCCGAGGGTGTCGGTCATGAAATCGAGGACGACCCCTCTCATGTGCGACGGGAGAGCGGTCGCTGTCCTCTAAGCGGCACAGTTGTTCGGACCGAGTTCAAGTTCCGTCGCCTCCCCCTCGTCGTCGACTGTCTCGTTGCCGGTGTTGATGGCGATGACCGTCTCGTAGTTCGGGGGCTTCTCCGGAGCGTTCTCGGTCAACCGCTCGACGAACGCCTCTCGGTTGAGTCCGAGAAGGTCGAGTTCGTCGCGCAGGTCGCCGAGCCGAGCCTCGAGGGGGTCGCCCGGTGAGCCGTTCTCGTAGCGCCCGTCGCTCGTAACGCTGAGATGGCCCGGCAGGATTTTCGTGTCGTCCGGGAGGTCGAGGATGGTCTCGTGGAGCGAGTCGTACAGTAGTTCCGCGCCACGCGAGGCGTCGTCCTCGCCGAACTGGAGTTCCGTCCGCCCGACGGAGTCGACGAACAGTGTATCGCCGGTCAATAAGAGCTCGCCGTCGACGAGGTAGTTCATCATCTCCGAGGTGTGTCCTGGCGTGTGGAGCGCCTCGATCTCGATGTCGCCGACTTCGATGACGTCTCCATCTGACAGCGGTTCGTATTCGTACTCGACATCGCGCTCGCTGGCTGCGTCGCCGAGGTGGTAGGGCACGCCGACCTCGTCGGCGAGTGCCGGACTGCCTGAGATGTGGTCTGCGTGGACGTGCGTGTCGAGTACGCGTGTTATCGAAAGTCCGGCGTCCTGGGCAGCAACTTTGAACTGGTCTGTCTGTCTGGTCGAATCGACCACGACGGCTTCTTCCACCGCTTTCGAGCCGACAACGTAGCCGAGACAGCCCTTCGCTCGTCGCTGGACCTGCCGAACGACGAGGTCGTCACTGGTCGTCTCGATGGGG
>Ga0136566_1000935_pt1 | contig 10562 bp, 7 predicted proteins | sample AntDeeMetagenom2_FD_104786 | JGI IMG/M metagenome (GOLD analysis project Ga0136566, IMG submission 104786) | Saline lake microbial communities from Deep lake, Antarctica - Metagenome #2 | ecosystem: Environmental > Aquatic > Non-marine Saline and Alkaline > Saline | place: Antarctica: Deep lake... | reverse complement strand
TGATCATTCAGCATTGTACGAGGCATAGCGAGAAGTAAATTTAGTTTGGCGATTAAATTTTACTTTCTCGCTATTTTTTTGAACAGTAAATGTCAACAGACCCTAATCAATATAGACAAGAGCCGAGGGTAGTAGATGCAAAGATTAAAGAAATTTGGACAGATTTTTATGATGGATTAATTTGCTTCTTAGATCAAAAGAAATTGAATAGAAATGTACTTAGAAAACCATATATCCAACATAGTGAAAAATGTTTCTTAAAACACCGTGAGAATTACGAAAGGAACACCGAAAATGCGTACCTAATCACACTTCGCCCGAAAACTCAATTTATTGACCCGCCACAGCGTCAGATATTAACCACAGAGGAGCGAATTAAATTGGGACGACTGCATTTTCACATTAATGCAGAGCTTAAAACTTATTGGCGGAGCAGAACTGTAGATACGAAAACACCGCAACAGTTATGGGGGAATTTTTATTTAAGCTTAATCTACTGCTCTGGTTGTAATGATTTGAGTCAGCTGACGGCAATTGGTAATACTTTGATTGATGAGATGCAGCAGTCGAGAACGTCATTGTGCTCTAAATTATACCGCGCAGACTATAAAAAGATTACTAATCCTCTTGTTCTACATTACCGCACCCAACATCGGTATTACGGCAACCAAATTGAAGAAAAGAACATTTATCAGTGGCGTCACGTGTGGTTCAATCCTTATGCACAAATGTTTATGGAGGGAATTAAACGGCAGGGAGTACTAGCACAAAATCCGCGTTGTGTCATTGAAGCCATTATTGCTGTATTTGATGTGATCAGTGTACAAGTCGATGTATCTGAACAAATACAAGAATTAAAAAAAATATTACGATGTTCCGATCAAGCACTTATAGATATGGGAGCTTTAAAAACATTCAAACATGTAAATCTAGGTTTAGAAATTCATCCAGATTTAAGCTTGGATATGTGTTTAAGTGAGGTCTTGCAAAATCGTCTTAAGACCGTGTCACTAACACCGCAAGATCAAAAGGCCGCTTGGTTTAAGGAACAGGCCTTAACAAAAGATGATGCGTTTACTTCATCATCTCAAAGACCCTCATTACAAACTGAAGTGGCTCAGTTAGAAATGATCACTGCACATCAACAACTTAAGGAAATTCCGTTTGAACTAATGTTATTTGAACGTGATGAAGAAAAATCAAAACAGAACAAGAAGCGACAACGTAAAAGCGAAAGTATTAAATTGATGCGTTGGAAGCATATCCAAAAAAGTTTACAAAAGAAAAAAACAGCAGTGCATAGCAAAGAACAAAATCTTGTTGAGGCCCAGCTGAGATTGTTAGGTTGGATTTTTGATTTAAAAGAGAAAAATAATAAAGTGAGTTCAATCGAGCGTTATCTCAGTAGCATGGCGAAAGATTATTTATTTCATATATATATGTATGAAGACGCGATTGAAACAATGAATACTCAAGACTATGAAGAGCTGTATGAATCCATCCTAAATGGTATCGACGATCGTGATGAAATTCAACGCACATCGAAACCGAACATGCGTCAAGGTCGCGCTCAGTATGCATTTGGACGGCTCAAGTCATTTCATACATTCTGTATACAAAAATATGGAACTCCACAAGTGAGTAACTTTAAATACAATACTTTTCAGCGAGTACAGTTGTGTCACGCAAAGTTAGTCAGTCCACAAATTTTTAATCAATTGAAACAAAAATTGATGTTGAAAATCAACGCCTGTTCAACGTTACAAGAGCAAGAGTATATGCAGCAGCTGCAACTGATGTATTTATTGGCTTACAGACTGGGACTTCGTCTCAATGAAATTCGAGGACTTACATTCGCAGAAATTATCTGCCCTGAGCTCATCTGGAAAAATTCACAGCATAATCAAGATATACAAATTCGGATCACCTTAAAAAATAATGTATATCGAAGACTAAAAAGCCAAAATGCAAATCGTCAATTGGACCTCAATGCGGTCTTACTCAAAGACGAAATGGAATTTATTAAACAATATCTAAATACTTATTTTTCGCATATCAATCCAATTCAGCCGATTGATAAGCGGCTCGTTTTTTCGAGTAGAGGAGAAATTCTTAGCGAGTTATATATAACTCAAATGACACAAATACTCTTTAATGAAATTATAGGTAAAGATCACAATTATAGCTTTCATAGTTTCCGCCATAGTGCTGCAAATCATTTAGCTATCGCATGGTGTGGTTCAAAGGAAATGGTTATGACTTATACGGACTATACTTGGAATCATGCCAAATTGATGCGTAAATATTTATTTGGAGAATGTGCAATAGAACATGAGGGTGTGATTCAACATAAGTGGCGTCTGTTAGCAGATTGGATGGGGCATAGCTCAATTGAACAAACAGCATCTCACTATTTACATACGCTTGATCTGCTAGCGATTGATCGGATTTACAATACGCCGTGTCTAGTCCATCACTCTTTAGTAAATACATTACTAGGGGAGCAACAGACTAAAGATGAGATAGATCTGCGTCAGTATATTCAAAATAATAAGGGCTTTGACTTCTATCACCAGTCTTTAGCATTAAAGAAGTTACAACCATTCCCTATAATTAAAACCCAGTCAGATATGACGGTATCATCATATGAAATTATACGTTGTTACATTGAACGTTCAGAATATAAGGAGCATATGTGGCCCCAGCGTTGTATTTGGTTAGCTGCGAAATGGAAGTCACCCAAACTTAGTAAACTTAAGTGGGAGCAGATCAGTAAAGAATCGATGGATGAGCAATATTTACTTGAGTTTTATGATGATGCTCTTAAAAGAAATTTTGATCCAAAAACATTGCTCCTGTTCACAGAACTAGAAAAGTCTTTAAAAGAGAAAGCTCAGTCTGCTTTAGCAATCTTAATTCAACATGCCAAACTAAGAAAAAACTATATTCATTTTCAATATCGTTTTGATGAGAATAAGAAGCCAAAAATGAAAGGGATTATGGAGGTTTTTATCATCGGTATTCAGCAACTTTTACCAGATAACGTCAAGTTGAAAACGGATAACTATCCAGTGAATATTGAGCAGAAAAGCCGTGAAATTAAGGTGAGCTTTCGTGACGGAAATGGGAAAAATATTACTCTATGTGTTGTATTTGGTTTGATGTTAGAGGCTATAAAAAACGATTATCTATGGGGAATAGCCTAAGCGATTTGTAGTTTTTTAGTGGAGTTTTTGCATAAAACTTAACCTTAACAGCTTACTCAAAAATAAAATTTTCATATGAATTTCAAAATGCTAAAAGACGGCATGGGGCGGATGTCATTTTAATAGACTCAAAAACAGGAAGAGTTTACCTTTGGGATGCTAAATTCCGATCTGCTAATGCGAAATTGCCAGCATCTCCAACATTTACCAACCCTACAAGTAGAGCTAAAGCTGTAGCTGAATACACAGGGTCAATCTGAAGCTTTAGATGATTGGCTGGATGCTATCATTTGCTGTTACTTTTATAACAACTCATGGGCAGAGATAAAGAATACAACCCGTACCGAAATGGATGCCAAATTTGATGTTAAGTGTGGATTGGCTGCTTTGCATGTTCGGTATGGGGTTATTGAGTTTAATAGCAATTGAGTTATGCTCTCTGGTGTAAAAATGTTTCGCTCATCAATTGGTAGGCTCACTTCATATTTTATTTTCCTCAACTTGCAAATATTTGGAATAGTTTTCGGGTAAATATGTAATAGTTTCTAATTTATCCAAGTTAATTCCAGTGCATTTGTTATTTCCACAAACTATAGGAATTGTGCGGTATTTCATATTATCTCGACTTACATACCCTGTAGTATGCTTGGGCTTTGTTGCACAAACCTATCTGTAAAGGCTTTTTCAGCGATATAATTTTCAAATGAAGAAGCCTACACATAAAATCTACCGCACAACCAATTGGCCCGCATATAATCGAGCTCTCATTAATCGTGGGAATATTGCCATTTAGTTCGATTCAAAGACACAATGGTATGCAGAACTTCAAGGCTACTTTGAAATCTAAGGAACTTCATGGTGTAGTTAGGTGTATCGGATTTAACATAATTAAGATTATACGAAACCTAAGTGTAAGCCCCAAATAGAAATGTCCGGTTTCTCCAAAGTAAAAATGTCCGCTTTTAGAATATATGCTTTTGCGATTATCGAAGCGGACGGTTGGATATGTTGGTGTCTATGTCGGATAAAGAACTTAAACGATTGTCGGTCTTGCAGGAAATCTGCGATCAACGCATAACTCAATCCCAAGCTGCTCAGCTACTTCATATTTCAGAACGTCAAATCAGGCGTTTACTGCAGAAATACAAAGCTCAAGGCCTAGTTGCATTAGCCCATGCGGCACCACTAAGCATATAACAAGAAATTTTTTGGTAACTTTCTTACCATGCCTAATTCAGGAATGGTTCTACTGGAACGACTACACCAAACTTTTCCAATTGCAAGAACTTTGATCCCAAAATTTGTGTCGGAATTTTGCGTTGAAGTAATTTAAAAAAGTTTTCATCATGCGTTGAAATGATGATTTGTTTGTCAAACTGTAAGCAAATACTTCGGAGGAGATCAATTGTCGAAAGTATGTTAATAGAGTCCATGGATTGGATTGGATCATCAATCAGAATAACGTTAATGGGACTACCTTCATCATCCTTCGCATGAAGCGCATTCGAAAGAAATACACTCAAACTAAGAATATTTGTTTGAGCAGCACTGAAATAAAGGATCGGAGATATCAACCCTCCAGCCCCATCGCTAACCACAATATTTAGACCTGGTTTATCGGAATCAAAGTCTGCTCTGAACTCTACTTTTTTAAAGGCAGGATGCGGGTCTATTTTCCTGTAAATTGAATTAATAAGATCTTCATAAAAAAAGTTATTAATAAGCATTTTTAGGCTATCTACAATTTTATCCCTTTCTTCTTTCAGAGCCACATCGACTCGATTGCGTTGCTCAAGCAGCTTCTCTACGTTGGTAAACTCCTCCTGAAGAGAAATACGTTTAATATAGGGCTTAAATGAAACCATAAGTTCTAGGAGCAACTTAATACTATTTAACAACTTATTAAGCTCTTGAGTCTGGAGCCTACAATCTTCAATTGCTCCTGTTATAACCCCTTTGACTTTCTCCACGGTATCTTCAGGCTGAACGATAATAATATCGGATAAGCTCTCATAAAAACCGTTCACAGCCGTTTGGGAACGGGTAAAACTTACTTCCAAATTATCCTTCTGCAGTTTTAAATTAGCAAAATCCATCCATGTACCATCAGCCATCATTTCCTGCTTCAACAAGTTACATTGACTAGCTAGGGATTCACAAGCATCTTTATATTTGAGTACCTTTGCATCAAACTCGATTTTCTTCGTCTCACAATGCTTTTTGAGCTCTGACGCTGCAATAGCATTTTCATTTAGGTATGTCTTAACTGTAACGTAGACATATTCGATACTTTTTCTCTCACTTTCAGAAATTAATGCATACAACTCAGAATCTTTAGATTTGATCCATGTAGTTACAGATTGAACTTGATTAGACAATTCAGCTTGACGCTCAAGCAGATTAAAGCGTTTTGTCGTAAGTTGTCTAAGCTCTGTCTCGACTCGAGACACTAGTTCATCATTTGAAAGCCCCCAAACTAACTTTTCTAGCTCAGTTATTCCAACTTCTAAGGTATTGCATTCTGCCTCTAAGGTAGATTTCTCAAACACTGCTTGAGCATGTCTTTCGCTAACGTCAGTGAGCTTTTTATGTAGACTACCGAGCTGCTGAACCTGAGCTTCAACTGCTTGTTCAGTAATCGCCTGTATTGCTTCTCTGAGTTCTTTTTGACGCATGAAGGAAAGTGAAAGCTTTTTGGAATTTTCTAAACTCAATTCAGATATCAGATTTTGGCTCGTAACCTTATCTAGCAAAGTCTCTGCAGATGAATGATGAGTTGTACATAAAGGGCAAATATGAGACGGCTGTACAGCAAGATAATCTAAGCCTATGGCAACCAGCTGCTCGTGCTGTTCCATCTGCTCAGTTAAGGCTTTCTGAGTGGCAGAGAGAGCCTGATTATGCACTTCGATCAAATCAAGGTCAGCTTGACATCTTCTCAATTGTTCAATTTTATCTTGATCAAAAAGTAAAACCCCTACATTACCAGTTAATAATAAATTGGATGTAATGCTTAATGCGGAGACCTCTTTTAACTCGCGATTCAATTCATCCAATTGGATCTTGTCTACCTGAATAGTAATTTCTTTAGCGGTAATTTGTTGGCTTAGAATACCAATCTGAGCCCGATGGTTTGAAAGTGACACATAGACTGCTCCAGCATTGTCGACAGAATTTCTTAATAGCAAAGCTCTATCGTCAGCAAGCTTAAGCTCGCTGTTCAATTCGATTAATTGCTGCTCAAGACTTGCAAGGTTAATAATGCTGTTGGAGCGTTCTTCGGTCAGTCCCTTTTGAATTGTTGATAATTCAAGAAGACGTGACTCAGTTATTAAAAAAGTCTCTGTGTTCTCAGCGATTTCAATAAGGCGAGTCAGATGCACATGTGCTTGTTTTTGATCCTCCATACATTTGTTGTATGAGTCTAATAGCATCTGATACTTATTGGCATCGGCAACCCCTTTCAATAGCCTAGTAAGTTGAGGTTTTTGCTCTACCTGATAGTTGATATGGCGCTCTATTTCAGGCATTTTCGCCAACCTATCCGCCAGCGCTTCTGATGTTTTTGTTTTCCCTTGGAGCAACATATTCAGTTCATGCTGTCGCGATATAAGGCTAGCGTTAAGTTGATATTCACTCTGAGATGAAAATCTTTCATCAGGTAATACAATATTCTCACCCGCTGCATTAAGTTCAGCCGCAACTGAATTGAAATGCTCGAATACAGAAAGATTAATAGGTTGTTTCAACTCTTCAATAAGCGACTCACATTGCTTATTAAGAACACTCAACTCTGCATTATTATCACTGATAAGTACAGACAACTCCTTGCGAGCTATTTCAGTGTCACCGCCAAAGCTTTCCATGAATTTAGCATATCGCTCTTGTGGCTTTGCTTCTCTGAGAAATCTATCAATCTCATCCTGGCTCAAAACGACACGTCGGAAAAACTCATTTCTCCGTTGACTATTATCGCCAAAACTTAAGTCCCGCCCATTCGAACGAAGTTTTGGTAGTTTATTCTCAAAAGGCTTCAGTCTAGTAGTAGATACAGTGACCTTTGTAATCACTTGTTTATCGGCGTATTTGTTACGTAGAATTTTTTGACCTTCATTAGGATGCTTAGTTGACTTAGCCGCTCTTTCAAAGTTAGATTTATTATATTCCCCAGCAAGTCTTTCCAAATGGTTGGTGACAGCCCATTCAACCGCATCGTAAAACGAGCTTTTACCAAAACCGTTTGGTGCATAGATCGCAACAAAGTTTGAAGGATTATCGCCTTCATTCGTAAAATCAAAAGTCCCATCTGCTTTTGTTTTGTAAGCACGAAATGCTTCGATTTCAACTTTTTTAATTTTCATTCTGATGAAAAAGCTCAATTAGATTATTGATTATTAAAGCCCGTTTTTCTTTCGACTCGATTTTAGAATCCAACGGTATACCACGGAAATGTTCGCTAAAAGACAACACTGGTTCTATAGTTTCGTCGACTCGTTGATTGAGCATTAAATCAGAACCCAATAATTGTTTCTCTAACTCAATCACTAGTTGCTCAGGGCTAGGTACTCCAGTGTATTCATCAAGTATTATCTTACGAGCAACAAACTTATTATTTTGTATTAGATATTTTTCCCATATGGGAACACGACTACTTGTTACAAATGCTAAATATACATTCCAAGCTACTAAACTACCTGAAGGCTGATGGTAAACAGAAATAAAATTTTGAATTGCTTGCCAATTTTCAACTATATCTTCTGATTTTTCACATACACACGCTATGCAGGAGATAAATTGCGTGGAATGATTTGAGCAAAACATATGGAAGCTCATATTTCCATATTCTTCACAGAGAGCACGAAAATCAGCTTGTTCACTTAATAATTTCATTAAGCTTATCCTTTAATAACTGCAGCTGTTCTCTAGCTGTAGCAACAACTTGATATTCATCTTCTATATCAACTACGCAAGTCTTACGTAGTCCTTGTAAATGACTTAAGTTAAAGCTTGAATATATCAAACTTTCAGCTTCATCAATTGGAGCGAGTGGTCCCTGATTTGGTACTAAAGCAATGTTACCTATAACCTTTTTTAGTTGAAAATCTGGTGGAAGTGTTCTTGCCGCTGCATCTGGTGATGCAATAATTAACGTACCATTTTCATCCAAAAGTCTACGTGCTGTTTTAAGAAACTCTTCTAGGCGTCTGATCCAGTTATCACTACTACTGGTATACATTAACCTGCGCTTTCGCCCTAGACCTTCTATGTAAACATCATCCGTTTTGCCACTATTATCCATCAGTGCACAAATTACCAAAAACTCTAAATAAGCTTCCCATAGCTCTAAACTATTCAGCTCATCAGATTTCAGTGGATCTACTAAAAGCTGTGAACCATATTGTTCTAGAATTTTATATGGTGGAGGTATACCATTATCAATAAGCGAATTAGTAAAGTTCTCTAAAGCTATTTTCAAATGACGGATATTGTCTGGATCAATAACATTGAAAGCAAAAATTTTCTCTCTAACTCTTGAAAAGCATTCCAGATGAGCAGGAATCATTGGTGCACATTTATGTATTTTTATGATTTCATGATACTTCGATAAACTATGACATTGTACGCGACCAAATTGCTGATCTTCTTCACTTGCATCCATTCTGAATTCGACACCAGTGAGAAATACTAGCCCATCTTGGTGGAAGTAAGTACCTCCACCAGACATCCCTTCGATTTCAGACTTACTTGGGATACCGTCAATTGTGAAAAAAATAAGATCATCATTCACATTGGTCATATGCCCGCCATAAAACTTTATTGGGGTTTGACTAGTCCTTTCTAACTTTGGATATCCAACTAACGTTAAGTCTGCGCGATGTGGTAACTCCTCCGCAGTAAATACTTTTTGTGTCACATGTGCCTGAAAACTAACTTTTAAAATTGCATAATCATTTGATAATGTTTCAAGAACGAAGGGTTCAGAATGTCTGAGGACTTCTAAAACTTCAACAGGGTTACCTTGATAGTCAAAAACTTTATGAACATTAATGCCATCAAGTACATGAGCTGCTGTTAGAACGTAAGAGTACTCTAGTGTCATGGCATTGACGAGTACGCCACTCCCCCCATTAACCTTGACACAGTAAGATTGGATTATTTCGGAAACTGTCATAACCTGATCTCACTAGCAAGTACCTCTAGTCGAGAAGCAAAGCCATCGACTTCACTTGGTAAAAGTAATGACGCAATTACATGGCTATAATTAAAGAAAATATTACCATTTGTAACTTTGAGTATCCTCGCAATAGTCCTTTTATTAGGAAGACCATGTTTTGACCCATCAGTCGAAATGACATAGCATGGTGAATCTAGAAGTGAAAGAGTTTCACTACTCGTATTGTGCTGGCTGCCATGGTGTGAAATCTTCACGAGATCAAGTTTAAGCTTATTTGTATCGCTGTAACCTAATGTTTTTATATTATCTGCAACAACTTGATCATGTGCATCTCCAAGGAAAAGCATTTTTCTGCCATCAGATTCAAGAAGAAATGCAATAGAGCTCCCATTATAAATAGATGGGTCTGAGACAAACTTATCCTCTGCCCATATCTCGCTTAACGAAAGTCCATAATCATTATCATGCGATGAGGTTGCGCCTACTTCAACTTCAGTTGGCCACTTATGTATGAGTCGCTCAAGTTGACTTCGTTCAGGTGACAATACTCTCAAAGTGAATGGACCTAAATTATAGACTTGTCCTGCCATGATAAGTGGTGCGCGTACACACCCAATCTCATCAAGTAAAGTTTCAAGATCCTTACCTTGTTGCACACTCGTTTGGGGAGAATTGCCAGCCAATAAAATATTATTTTCAGGAATCTCAGAAGTGTCAAAACTATTTGTAATCAATCTAGATGAATTGAACCAGATCAGTTTGACCATTTGAGCAAGATAATCAGGTTTTTCAAAAGCTTTGATTAGGCCATGTATATGGTCATCATCGATATGAGTTAAAATAGCTAAATCAATGTGCTGCCCCTTCTTTTTTAGATCATCAAGAACATTACACAACGCCCCTGAATAGCGTTGTCTAGGACCATACTTGAAAGTAGTTGATGGTCCACCATCAACTAATATATTAAAAACACTTGATTCGCTCTCATGGCTAACTAAGAAACAATCTCCATGATTTGCTTTGAGGATACGAACAATAACACCCATAATTCTCTCTGTAAAACCATTCTGAGCCATCGGCTAATTGTTATTTACCGATAAAATTATCACCTAAAAATGATGTTCAATTTTATTAGAAAGTAATACCAAATTCATGGTTTCTTATTATAATTAAGTAGCTTT
>Ga0136566_1000895_pt1 | contig 10807 bp, 9 predicted proteins | sample AntDeeMetagenom2_FD_104786 | JGI IMG/M metagenome (GOLD analysis project Ga0136566, IMG submission 104786) | Saline lake microbial communities from Deep lake, Antarctica - Metagenome #2 | ecosystem: Environmental > Aquatic > Non-marine Saline and Alkaline > Saline | place: Antarctica: Deep lake... | reverse complement strand
AGGCCGACGGGCACACGGAATCCGTGACGGGGCGCGGCGATCCGGCCCTCGAGTTCACGAGCGAGCGCAGCGCGGTCGGCCGGACGAGCGACTACGTGGACGACCGAACGATCGTGCTCGGAGCCGAGTTCGCGGCCGAGGGATTCGACCGCGACCTCGTCGCCGCGCTGGCAGACGGGGCCGAGGCGACGGTGACAATCTCCGTCGACTGATCGCCGGTGGCGATACGAAACCGGCGGACTCGAGTCCGGCCTCCGTCGCGGTTTTGGTCGCCGAGTCCGAACAGACGGCTATGAGCGACGATCCTGAGCCGACCATGAACATCAGCGGCGGCAGGGCGGGCGGCGGTGCGGCCGCGGAGTTCGATCCCGCGACGGCCGACACGCGCGCGGAACGCGTCGTCGATCGGCTGGGCGAGCGATACTGGCAGAAAACGTACGGTGGACAGGACGCCTTCACCTGCCTCGTCCGGACAATTCTAAGTCAGAACACCAGCGACAAGGCGAGTCAGCCGGCCCACGACGCGCTGCTCGAGCGCTATGACGGCAGTGCGTCCCAACGCGACGCAAGCAGTTCGAGCGGTGCGAGGCGCAATCGACGTGAGGGCCTCGATGATGCGAACGGTGAAGCCGTGAGCGAGCAGCCACGAGCAGAGGGCGTCGACCTCGCCGAATCGCTCGCCGGTGCCGAGCAGTCGATTCTCGCCGAAACGATCAGCGGTGCGGGGTTGTACAACCAGAAGTCCGAGACGCTCATCGACACCGCGGCGTGGGTCGTGGAGACGTTCGGCTCCGCAGCCGAATTTGATGCGTTCGTCAGGGACGAGGACCCCGAAACGGTGCGCGAGACGCTGCTCGAGGTCCGCGGCGTCGGCCCGAAGACCGCCGACTGCGTGTTGCTCTTCGCGGGCGGTCGCGACGGCATTTTTCCCGTCGACACGCACGTCCACCGGATCTATCGGCGCATGGGGATCGTCCCGCCGGACGCGGACCACGAGGGGGTTCGGGCCGTCCTCGAGCGCGACGTGCCCGCGGCGAAATGCGGCTTCGGCCACACGGCGACGATCCAGTTCGGCCGCGAGTACTGCACGGCGCGCAAGCCCGCCTGTCTCGAGGATCCCGACGCCTGTCCGATGGCCGATATCTGCGATCAGGTGGGAGTCTACCCCGCGACGGGCGAGGTCGTCGACCCGGCGGACGCACCCGAGTAAGCGGCCGGCCGATCGAGAGGCGGCCGTCGCCGGTCACCGGACTCGAGTTCGCATCCCGAGGGCCAGTCAGCGGTTTTAACCAACCGTTCTTTCATAGATGAATCAATGGTTGCATTCACGGAGGCGGAACGGGACGCGGTGTACAAGACGATCTACGCCCGACGCGATATCCGGCGGTTTCGCGACGACCCGATTCCGGATGAGCTCCTCGAGCGGCTGATTCGGGCGGCACATCACGCCCCGAGCGTCGGCTTTTCGCAACCGTGGGATCTCGTCGTCGTCAGCGACGACGGGACGAAAGCCGACATCGCCGCGATTGCAGAGCGTGCCATCGCAGCCGCCCGCGAGGGCTACAAGGAACCGCAGAAAAGCGAGTTCGCCGCGCTGAAACTCGAGGGGATCCGCGAGTCTCCGATCAACATCTGCGTGACCTGCGATCCGACTCGCGGCGCACCTCACGTGTTGGGTCGCAGTTCGATGACGCAGACCGACGTGTACTCGACCTGTCTCGCGGTGCAAAACCTCTGGCTGGCCGCTCGAGCGGAGGGCGTCGGCGTCGGCTGGGTGAGCATCCTCTACCCGTACGAGGTCCGGGAAGTTCTCGGGATTCCACCGCACGTCGAGCCGGTCGCGTACCTCTGTCTGGGCTATCCCAAGGACGGCTTCCCCGAGGAGCCGGTCCTCCAGCGGGAGGGCTGGCGCGATCGGATCGAAATCGAGACGCTAGTCCACGAGGGACAGTGGAATCCGGATCGGACAACCGACGCTGCCGGCGGTCGTGGCGCTGACAACGGTCGCGGCCACGAGCCGAGTTCCTGCTCCGAATCACAGCCACGGTAGTCGGCATCTAGCAGCGGATATCGGACGGGAGGGGCGGTCGAAACGCCGTCGGTGTGGACGATAGCGGTCGAAATCGATCCGCCACGAGTGCCCGGTCAACCCATCGGGTCGTGTTTAGTTTGTAGCATTGTGCCAGACGGCAAAGGCTTGGAGCCATGACTCTGCTGTTGATGGTTTTGCGTGACTGAAGCAGTTTGAGAACGAAGAGGTACGTCGTTTTATCTCACGAAAGACACGTTCAGCAGCGTTCCGATTTCCATGTTTTTCGTATTGAAATCGGAGCCCAGATCGACGGAGTGCAGTCTGGAGGTGTTTTGCTCCATCGACGAGAAACGTGGCATCGTCGAGGTCATGTTTCTCAGTGAGTTCCTTCAGGAATCGCTCTGTCAACGCGGTCGTAGTCGTCGAATACAGCCGTATATGAAGGATATTGTTCGTTTCCGGATCAACAGCAGTGTACAGCCAATACCGATGTTCGTCGAGTTGAATCACTGTCTCGTCGAGCGCGACGTGATTCGGCTTCTCATCCTCTGCCGGCTGTAGATCGCACTTATGGACCCAATCGTGGACTGCCTTGCGACTCCGTTCGACACCGAACTTCTCCAATTCTCGAACGGTATTCGAAAGCGAGAGACCTGCAAGATGGAGCCGAATACCGAGCTCCATCAGCTGACGCGGTGTCCGCTCTCGCTCCACAAAACTCAAATCGACCCAGTCGCTACATCCACTGAGGCGGTGGATTTTTGGCATAGAGCACCACAAAATCGTACCGCCTCACTTTTCACGCTTAACGAAACAGCACCACCCATCGCTGCCACAACGTTAATGGCATTCGAAGATGGACACTCAGTGTCAGACGAAAAACATCGTATTTTATGTCTCTTGTCTCGGCTGGTACACCGCGAGTGTGTCCGCGTGCGGGCGGCCAGCGCCGCCGACCGGTCGACAGAAACACGGGACAGAAATCGACTCCTCGGGTGGACGAACCTGATAAATATAGGGATTCTACCCGGATATGACGTACGAATTCACCCCGATAGCGTTCCCGTACATTGCCGCGGCGGTCGTCTGTACCGTGCTGTTGAGTACGATCTGGCGACACCGTGACCGGCGGGGGGCGAAGGGGTTCATTCTGGACATCGCTGGAGTGATCATCCTCTCCGTGACGGTATCGCTTCAGTTGTTCGCGACGGCGGAGTCGACGAAACTCTTCTGGTGGAACTGGCGGTTCGTCGCGGGAGCGTTCATGGCGATCGGCTATCTGCTCATGGCGATCGAGTACACCAACAACGAGGAGTATATAACGTATCGAAACGGGGCGGTACTCGCCGTCATCCCGGTACTGATCCAGTTTGCGGCGTGGACAAACTATCGTCACGAGTGGATGTACACCGCGTCGATCGATCCGGCGACCGGCCTCCTCGTCCCCACGTTCGAACCGCTGTACTGGATCTACGCCGTCACGATGATGGCGTATCTGGGTCTCGCAGTCTACCTCCTGTTCCGACTGCTCCGCTCGCTTCCGGGGTTCGAAAGACAAGCGGGAGTCCTCATCGCGACGATACTGTTCGTCACAGTCGGACTGATCGTCTGGTGGTTCGGATTCGTCCCCGTCGATACGCTCGCCCTGACGAGTACGGTGAAGGTCGTCGGCTTCTACGTCGCAGTGGACCGATTACAGCTCCTCGATATCGTCCCCGTCGCGCGGACGAAAGTGATCGATAACATGCAAGACGCCGTCTTCGTCGTCAACGCGGCAAATCGGATCGTCGACGCAAATCCCTCGGCCAAACGACTCGCCGGCAACGAGATATCGATCGGGGACTCGCTCGCGGAGACGTTTCCGTCGTCCCAGTTTCCCGAGCTCGACGAAATCGCCGACGCCCGAACGGAATGTACGTTCGAAATCGACGGAGAGACGCGACACTTCGCCATCCAGTTGTCGCCACTAACGGACTCCCGAGGGAGACAGACCGGCCAGTTGATCGTCCTCCGAGACATTACACAACTGAAAAACCGGGAACAGGAACTAACCGTCCTCAATCGGATCATCCGCCACGACATTCGAAACGAAATGAACGTTATCACTGGCCGTGGCGGACTCCTCGCCGACTACGTCGACCCCGACGGCGAGGAACACCTCGAGTTGATACTCGAGAGCAGCGATCACGTCATCGATCTCACGCAGGTCATCGGCGATCTCGTGGAAACACTGACGACCGACGGCGACCTGGACCTCAAGCACGTTCACTTGCTGCCTGTCGTCCGGAACCAACTCGAGAAAGCGCGAACCAGCTATCCCGACGCGTCGTTCCGCGTCGATGACGAGCTGCCGGCTGACGTTACGGTTCGAGCCAACGAGATGCTGTCTTCCGTGTTCACAAACCTCCTCAACAACGCAGTTCTCCACAACGACGCGGACTCCCCACGCGTGGTGCTTTCGATCGAGGAACGTGACGGAACGGTTCTCATCCGCGTCGCGGACAACGGCCCCGGTGTGCCCGAGGGGCAGCGGGACGAAATCTTCGGGCGCGGTCAGAAAGGCCTCGAGAGCGAGGGGACCGGCATCGGCCTCTACTTGGTCGATACCCTCGTCGACGGCTACAGCGGCGACGTGTGGGTCGAAACTGCCGAGGAAGGTGGGGCAGCGTTCGTCGTCGAACTCCCGAAAGCCGGGGCTCAACAGGAGCGTCACATAGCGCTCCAGGAATGATCTGTCACGTCGCGTCACGGGGGAGAGCAAGTACAGCGGTTCGAATATGGGGTCGACCGCGCGACGCACAGGTTCGCGCGCCGCGCTATCGTCTGTCCTGGCGGCTTGCGGAAATCGAAGGTTCCCGGTCGACCGGAGCGCCTGCGGCGCTCCCGTAGATCTGAAACGGGTGAGCGCTTCGAGGTCGCAAAGCGCCCTCGAAGCGAAGCGGCGAAGCCGCGAAGCGATCGTTGCCAGGTGATCGCGTGGGACCTCAAAAATCGCTCCGCGAGTGTTGGCTTCTCGAAAGCGCTTCGCGTTTTCGGAGACGTGCTACAGGAAGCGGAAGGTCTCGAGGTTCTTCGGCGCGAAGGTTCGCATGTCGTAGTCGTGGTAGAGGGCGCTCGAGAGGTCCTGTGTGGAGCGTTCGTCGCCGTGGACGCAGAGCACCTTCTCGGGGCGTGGATTCATCGTTTTGACGAAGTTCTCGAGGCCGGCGCGGTCGGCGTGGCCGGAGAAGCCGTCGACGGTTTCGACGCCCATGTTCAGCGAGAGGGTCCCGCGGCCGTCACCGGAGCCCATCGCACCGACTTCGCTGGTGGGGATCTCGTCCCAGCCGTTCTGGATGCGGCGGCCGAGGGTTCCTTGCGCCTGGTAGCCGACGAAGACGAGCGTCGAGTCCGGATCCGGACCGAGGTGGCCGAGCCAGGACATGATCGGGCCGCCGGTGACCATCCCCGAGGTCGAGAGGATGATGCAGGGCTCGCCGTCGGCGACGTCCTGTCGTTCCTCCTCGCCGGCGTCGATGTGGTTGAACTGCTCGGCGAGGAACGGGTTTTCGTCCTCGTGGAAGATCCGGTCTCGCAAATCGTCCCGAAGGTACTCGGGGTAGGTGGTGTGGATCGCCGTCGCCTCCCAGATCATCCCGTCGAGGTGGACCGGCATCTCGGGAATTTTCCCGTTTCGCATCGCCTCCTCGAGGACGAGCATGATCTCCTGTGACCGACCGACTGCGAAGGCGGGAATAACGACCTTTCCGCCCTTATCGTGGGTGTCGTTGATGACCTCTACCAGGTTCCGCTCGGAGTCTTGCTGGTCGGTCTGGTAGTCGTTTCGACCGCCGTAGGTCGACTCAAGGACGAGCGTCTCGACGCGGGGGAAGTCGTTGACCGCACCGTTGAACAGGCGGGTGTCGTCGTAGTGAATGTCGCCGGAGAACGCGACGTTATAGAGGCCGTCACCGATGTGGAAGTGCGACACGGCCGAGCCGAGGATGTGACCGGCGTTGTGGAACGTGAGCTTGACGTCCGGCGCGATGTCGGTGACGTCGCCGTACTCGAGGGGGATGCAGTGTTTGATCGCCTCGCGGACCTGCTCGCTCTCGTAGGGCGGGCTCCGGCCTTCCTTGGCCGCGACATCGAGGTAGTCCAGTGTCAGCAGCCCCATCAGATCTCGCGTCGGTTCGGTACAGTAGATCGGGCCGTCGTAGCCGTATTTGAACAGCAGCGGAATCAGCGCGGAGTGGTCGAGGTGGGCGTGCGTGAGGACGACCGCGTCGATGGTCTGTGGCCCAGCGCCGAGCGCTTCGGGCGCGTGGAGATAGGGCACTTCGCCCTCCGCGCCGGGTTTGTCACCGCAGTCGATGAGGATCCGCGTCTCGGGCGTCGAGAGGATGAACGATGCGCGGCCGACCTCGCGACAGCACCCCAGCGTCGTGATGCGGACATACTCGTCGTCGGACATCTCCTCGCGGTGGATCTGTCGACCGACCTTCTCGAGGATATCGCGGCGCTCGTCGCGCTCCTGTTTGAGAAAGCTGCGGACGTTCGAGACGGTCGAGGATTCGATCGGCGGCGTGCGGACGACTTCGGGCGTCCAGCCGACAGTCTTCGTGATTTCGCGGAGCGTCGACCCGTGGCGGCCGATAACCATGCCGGGCTTTTCGGCCTCAATGACGACCTCGCCGGTGTCGGCGTGGAAGTCAAGGTCAGTGACCCCCGCGTCCTCGGGGACGACGTTCATGATCTCCTCGCGAGCCTGTTCGGGTCGCGAGAGGACGCTGGGGTCGGGTCGAACTGTGATCCGCTTGCGGAGCTTGCTCGCGAGCTGCCGAATGAGGTCGCCCTGCTGGGCGAACTTCTTCGGATCGCGGGTGTAGACCACCAGTTCGGGGCCTTCGTATTTCACCGAGGAGACCGAGATATCGCTCGGTAACTCGCTCGTGATCTGTGCTTCGAGATCGTCGAGTTGCTGCTCTACAGTGCTCATAGGTCGCCAATGTGGCTTGCGTGAACTCGCCGCCCGGGATCGAGTGCGCCGCCGGGTGGAACAGAAGCGATAGGAGACCGTCGACGGGTTTCAGCACCGTGACGACTGCTGACCGATAGCCGCCACGCCACGTGTGAGCGTCGTCCGAATGGGACAACGTAGCTCACACTCCGCCTCGTCTCCCGAATCATCGTATCCTCCTCCGTGCCTGACGAAGACGCTCCCGGATCGGTTATCCTGGTTCGTGCGGGACAATTCCAGGGAGAACCCGCTTACTCGAGGCTATTCTTTGCGTAGTATAAAAGCCTTCGCAAAACCTGACCACAGAGGAAGCATACTGTCGGCAGACAGTTACTGAACGGTTGACCGCGTCGCGATCACAATCCGGTCACATTCAGATCGCGGTATGGTACTATAGTAGCCACTGAAAGTCATTGCATGCCTGATCGAACGACAGCTGTCCAATCAGTGTGTGAATCGTTTCAGTGGCTACTATATCGCACTCGACGACGGCGCAGTTAGGACCGATGATACAGCGTTTTGGGGACCGATATCGTCCTCCCCTTCATGCACATCACGCCTGCTCGAGTCCGCGAGGAACGAAATTGGGTCGTCGACCGTGCCGATCGGGTCGTCCCCCTCATCAACGACGTTCGCAACGACCTCGGCGAGGTCTTCGGGACCGACGTAGACGCGGTGACGACGGACCGGTATCGTGAGGAGGTCGACGCCGTCTTCGCCGACGGCGATCTGGCCGTCAACGTCGCCGCCCTGGTCGCCATCCTCAGGGACCTCGACGTGGAGAACGATTACCCGGGGTTCGTGGTCGACGAACTCCTCGGCCGGGAACTGGCCGCGACGATCGCCGGCAACCAGCCACTGCGGACGCTCGGCGAGGCGACCTTCCACTATACCGATTTCCAGGTCCACGGCGATGCGAGCGAAAACGCCGGTATCGACGACTGCGAGGCGGCGCTCGCCGCCGGCTTTCAGGAGCGACTCCCGGGCTGGAACTGGACCGAACGTGAGAGTCCGTTCTCGCTCGATCGCTGAGCTTCCGGGACGATAAGCGAAGAAGCGACGGGAAACGGGATTAGCCGTCCGTTTCGTTCCCGGCGGTCGACCCGTTCTCGGTGTCGTTCCCAACGGCAGTCTCGTTTTCGGCTGTCGACTCGTTCGCTTCGCCGACCTGAGACCGCCGTTGCTCGAGCAACGCTCGGCGCTCCTGTCGCTGGACGATCACCTCGTACCGCTCGCCGGGATAGATCCCACTGATATCGCCGTTCCGGAGCGCGTCCATGATCGCGCCGTCGGAGCCGGTGACGCGGAAGAGTCCGTACTCGGTCTCGGACGCCTCGATCGTGAAGTCGCGTTCGCTCGCCGATTCCTCGAACGCCGTCGCGGTCTCCGCGACCAGTTCGCGTTGTCGCTCTCGATAGACCTGCTGGGCCTCCTGCTGGCTGAGGTTCTCGTCGCTGGCATTGTTCTGCACCTCCTCTTGCAGGCTCGTCAGCGCCTCCCGGTCCGGCTGGACTGCGACCGTCACTGCGTCGCCTCCGTTCTCCGAATCGTTCTGTGTGAGCGACTCGAGCTGGGAGCACCCGGCCAGCGACGCGGCCGTACCGGTGCCGGTCAGTGCAAGGAACCCCCGACGGGTCGATAGGTTCGACATCGTGTCTTGCGCGGGGATGAACGAGGATATACCTTCTGCGTTGGGCTGCACTCGAACGCGACGAAGCGACGGGGAATCCGCACGACAGCGGGCACCTTTTATCCGTCCCGGTGCTACCACGACCAGTGACGGACTCCGAGTACGGCCACGGAACAGAAACCCTCCAGGGGCCGACACCGGCAGCGGCCCGCGACGTGATCGCCCGCGGAATCGATAGCGACGCCATCGTCACCGTCTACGGTCGCTGCACCGTCGATTACGACGGCCGAGCGACGAGCTATCTCGAGGCGGGCGACCGTCACGTCATGCTCAAACCCGACGGGGCGGCGCTGGTCCACACCGACGAGGGCCAGCAGCCGGTCAACTGGCAGCCGCCGGGCTGCGACCACGACGCGTCCTGCGAGGACGGAACGCTCGTCCTCGAGAGTCTGCGGTCGACGCCGGACGAACGGCTGCGCGTCAGATTTCAGGAGGTCCTGCAGGTGTCCGCGTTCTCGGGCTCGGACGAGAACGAACTCGCCCTCGTGGGGACCGAAGAGGACCTCCGCCAGCGGATTCTCGAGGACCCCGAGCTGCTCGAGACGGGATTTACACCGCTAGCGACCGAGCGCGAGACGCCGGCCGGTGCGGTCGACATCTACGGCGAGGATTCAGCGGGCCGGGCGGTCGTGGTCGAACTGAAGCGCCGCCGCGTCGGCCCCGATGCGGTGAGCCAACTTCGACGCTACGTCGACGCCCTCGAGCGGGATTTACACGCCGATGCGGCCGTTCGCGGGATACTGGTCGCTCCGTCAGTGACCGAGCGCGCCCAGCGGCTGCTGACCGAGCACGGCCTCGAGTTCGTTTCGCTCGAGCCGCCAGCCGAGTGATTCCGTCGGGGTTCCCGGCCGAGTACTGCGTTGTGACTCTCGGTCCAGTCACGCCGATTTGTTAGGCCGGATACGTTCCCTCGAGCTGCGTTCGCTCGAGGACGTGGCCATCCATTGCCGACTCGAGGTCGTCCGCGCCGGTGTCGGGCCCGAGTTCGAGCGTCGTATCCAGCGCGAACAGTTTGAACCGGTAGGTGTGTTCTCTATCCGGCGGGTTCGGACCGCCGTAGTCGCGCTCCTCCCAATCGTTCGTTCCGACGGTCGCCTCGTCCGGACGCCAGTCTTCCGGAATCGTCTCCGTCTCCGGTGAGACGTTCCAGACCACCCAGTGGTCCCACACCTTGCCGGCGGGTTCCTTCGCGTCGGGGTCGTCCACGACCAGCGCGAGCGCCTCGGCGTCGTCCGGAACGCCGTCGATCTCGAGGGGCGGATTGACGTTGTCTTTCGTGTAGCCGTACTCCTCCGGGATTCGGTCGCCGTGGTCAAAAGCAGGACTCTCGAGTGTGAACTCTTCCATGTCGATTTGTACCTCGTGTGACTTCCGCGTCGGCCGTTCACCACCGGAATAGAAGAAACTTACAGTTCCTCCGGGTCGCGACAGGGACCACTGAAATCGTTGCGATCGAATCGGTTTCCAGTCAAAACAGGTGCTACCGGCGAACAGCGAATATTACGATTCCAAGCACCAGCAGTCCGACTCCCCACATCCACGACTGTCCTGGGAGATACGCCAGCAACAGCGTGACGATACCCGAGGTAATGAGCGACCATCCGATCGTCGTTCGATATGTCATGAAACCCACGACATCACCGCGATAGTTGTGTGTTGTGCTGGTCACTGCAGCCCGGAGATGCACCAAGCCAGTGTCATTTTCAGACTGGGAACACACTATTCGAATATGGAGAACGACCCGACGATCCGTCGATATCGGCCGGGAGACGGCGGTCAGGTCCGTGAGCTACACGAGACGACCATGCGAGACACGGGAGCCTACGTCGACACTGTTTCGGATACCGATCTCGAGCGAGTTTTCGAGACGTACGTTGACGGTGATGGGGAGTTCCTCGTCGGCGCTCTCGACGGAAGCGTCGTCGCGATGGGCGGATTTCGTCCGGTGAAGGAAACGGACTACATCGCGGAGGTCGGTCCCGATCTGATGGACGGCGCAATCGAACTTACTCGAATGCGCGTTGCCCCCGACTATCAGCGACGAGGATACGGCCGCCGGATCTACGCGGAACTCGAGAAGCGTGCT
>Ga0136566_1000884_pt1 | contig 10899 bp, 6 predicted proteins | sample AntDeeMetagenom2_FD_104786 | JGI IMG/M metagenome (GOLD analysis project Ga0136566, IMG submission 104786) | Saline lake microbial communities from Deep lake, Antarctica - Metagenome #2 | ecosystem: Environmental > Aquatic > Non-marine Saline and Alkaline > Saline | place: Antarctica: Deep lake... | reverse complement strand
ATGGGAATTTTAAAAACTCGCACAAAGCCATTTTTATAAGAATACTATCAATATCTGCAATCCTATCTTGGTCCCAGTTTGGCGTTTTATTTTTGGTGATTTCAGTAAGTTGATCATTGGCTAGAAGTGTCTTGGTAAAAAGTTCTTTTGCAAAGTTTTCATCTTCTACATTTTTATACAATCTAGGAACTGTTATCACCTCATCGCTTTCTTTTTGCTTTTGAAGGAATTTCAAAAAGGTGGTATTCACAATTGGAAAATCGTCTATCCAAGTCAGATTTTGATCTTCATAATAATCGTAAAGATCTTCATTGGGTGCGATGATTTGTTTAAAAACATCCACGATAAATTCTTTATCTTCCTTAAAATTCGAAATTTCCGAAAGGATATAATCGGCATAAAGATCTGACTCTAAAATTTTATCCCAAATCAACTTAGGATATTCATCATCTCGTTTCCAGTGGGTTAATTTTCTGTCTTCAACAAGGTTGCTTATAGCAGCGCTATCTGAAATTCTCTTCAGCAGTTGATTATTGATAAATTTTTTGTTGGGATTTTTTTCTTCTTCGGTGGCTAGGAATTTCTTTTGGGCAATCTTGAAATAGTCTTCTGCATAGTCTCTAACGCTGACAAGGAGTTCAAAATCAAGTAAAAAAAGATTGTACATTTCTTCTGTACTCCTTTTGAGAAACTTTTCTTCCGCTTGCATCGAGTCTTTGCTTCCTTGGTGAAAGGCATAAAGAGATTGCATTACTTTAGCACGAATATGTCGTCTTGTTAACATCTGTTTGTTCTTGATTTTAGCGCAAAAATAATATTTTATAGAAGAGTTCAACCCCTATTTGTATTTATTTAAATCCTAATTGAAACCTTTTGTAAAGCCTTCAGGTTTGAATGGGTTAGGAATTGAAGAGTTTATGCTATTAACGAACCCTTTAAAGGATTAAACTTATGTTATTAAAGAAGCTAAATATATCTTTTGGTTACATTTGCAGTTAAAAGTAAAAAGTGAATGAAGGCCTTACTCAGTCTCAATAAATACTTATACAAATACAGAGGAAGACTCCTATTAGGGTTTATTATTACAATAGGCGCACGTGTCTTCGCTGTATTTACTCCTCAACTTATAAGAAATTCTACAGTTGCCATTGAGGATTATTTAAATGGCGATATAGTGAACATTGCTGAAGTTAAAGAAGAGCTTCTCATCAATATAGGGCTTATCGTTGGGGCCGCTTTAGCCTCAGGTTTTCTTACCTTTATGATGAGACAGACTTTTATTGTAGTTTCTAGGTATATCGAATATGATCTGAAAAATGAAGTATATGCTCAGTATCAAAATTTATCCCTAGACTTTTACAAGAGAAATAGAACTGGAGATTTGATGAACAGAATTTCTGAAGATGTCTCTAAAGTAAGAATGTACGTCGGCCCCGCGTTGATGTATGGCGTTCAAACCTTAACCTTGTTTGTTGTCGTCATTTATTTTATGATAAAAGCGGCGCCTACTCTCACTTTATACACATTGATTCCATTTCCCATTCTATCTTTTGCCATTTACAAACTCAGCATGGCAATCAACAAAAGAAGTGCTGAAATACAAAGGTTCTTATCGCTCCTCAGTACGTTCACACAAGAAAGTTTTAGTGGTATTGCCGTTATTAAGTCCTATGGAATTTTAAACCGTTTCAACTCTGACTTTGAGAAATTATCCAATGAAAGTAAAGATAAGAATGTAAGTTTAGTAAAAGTAGAGGCGTTCTTCTTCCCACTTATGATTTTACTGATTGGTTTTAGTAATTTATTTGTCATTTACTTTGGTGGGATGCAGTACATCAACGGTGAGATTGAGAGTGTTGGAGTTATCGTAGAATTCTTACTTTATGTAAATATGCTCACATGGCCAGTAGCTTCTGTTGGATGGATAACATCTATGGTTCAAAGAGCTGAAGCTTCTCAAGAACGGATTAATGAATTTTTAAAAGAAATTCCAAATATCAAAAATAATTCCCCAGACTCTTCAGAAAATATTTTGGGTGAGATTGAATTTAAGAATGTTAGTTTCACATACGAAGACACTGATATAACAGCATTAAAGAATTTGTCCTTTAAGGTTAAAAAAGGAGAGACTTTTGTGATCATGGGTAAGACAGGCTCAGGAAAATCTACTATTCTAGAACTAATTGGGAGATTATATGATGTGAATGAAGGCCAAATATTAATAGACGGTAAACCTATAGAAAGCTACAATCTTAATGAATTAAGAAAACAGCTTGGCTATGTTCCACAAGACGCTTTTCTCTTTAGTAGTTCTATACGCGACAACATAAAGTTTGGTAAGGTTGATGCCAATGAAGAAGATATCGTAGAGGCTGCAAAAAATGCTGCAGTCCATGATAATATAATTGGGTTTAGCAAGGGCTATGATACCATATTAGGGGAACGAGGGATAACCCTATCTGGAGGCCAGAAACAAAGGGTTTCTATAGCAAGAGCGGTCATTAAAGACCCTAGAATAGTACTTTTTGATGACTGTCTCTCTGCAGTTGATACTGAAACAGAAGAAGAAATTTTTTATAAATTAGATAAAGTTTCTAATGATAAAACGTCAATTGTGGTTAGCCACAGGGCTTCCTCTGCAAAAAATGCCAATCATATTATAATACTTGATGAGGGTGTTATTTTGGAGGAAGGCACTCATAATGAGCTACTTGCTCGCAATGGATACTATAAAGATTTATATAACAAACAACTTTCAGAAAAAGAAAATTGAATTTTTATTTGCACTTTTAATTTTTTTTAAGACTTTTGAACAAATGTTATATTAATCTTATTTAATTAAAGTATTATGAGTGAACAAGAGCCGATGAAAAACGAGGATATTTTCTCGAAGGTAATGAGAGCAGGAAGAAGGACTTACTTTTTTGATGTAAGATCCACAAAAGCTGATGATTATTACTTGACTATCACAGAAAGTAAGAAATTTACAAATGACGATGGATCTTTCTTTTATAGAAAACATAAAATTTATTTGTACAAAGAAGATTTTGAAAACTTCAAGGAAGCTCTAGAAGAAACGACAAACTATATTATTGATAAGAAGGGAGAAGAGGTGATAAGCGATCGTCATCAAAAAGATTTCACAAAACCGTCAGAAGAAAATTCAGAGTCTTATGTAGAAGCTACTCTGGACTCAAGCGCTACGGCATTCACTAATGTTAATTTTGACGACATTTAAAATTTCATTCTAAATTATTTATGACCATATAACGGTGACCTAAAAACAAACCTTTAGAGCTCGCAATAGTTGATCATGAACTATTCTGAAACTTTAAAGGTGATAGGTAAAACAAAAAGTACTTCTACAGGTTTTCCGCTCTGTTTGCTAGGCTGCATTATGGGTAATTTTTCAATAATATTTTGACTTTCCTACTTCAATTTTGGGTGAGAGGCATTCGTATTTATAAATTCAACCTTCCCATTTGCTTTATTTTAAAAGAAATATAAATTCTATTTATACCTATCAAACCAAGATCTGTAGCTAGGCCTACATCAAATTCTTTATTTATAAAAGCTTTAATACCAAATTATATTTATAATGCCGTATGAATAAATTGAATTATTTATTGATTGAAATCAAAAATAACTAGCATAGCCTTAGCTACGGCAATTATTTTTGATGAAAAGCAGGCGAAAAAAGCCTGTGCCGAATTCGTATCGGTAAAACGATTTATTGCGTCATTGTAGGTCTAATTTGGTATAAGTAGTCGATTCATTAAGGACTTTCACCCGTCCATATTTCCCTAATGCAACATAAAAAATAAGTAAGCATCTTGAATATCGACTTTAAGCATAGATGGACTGGACTTAGCTATTTCAATATAAAATTTGAAGCATTACAGAACGATTCTATTTTCAGTGGCAAACAGGTTTTGTTTTAGTGACTTAATTATCTCGAGAGACTAAAATCAAAACTTATCAAGTTTACTTTACCCTAAAACTTTTTTTATACAAAATAACTCTACAGGGAGAACCAAACGAACACCAACAGAGATAGAGCCTATCCCGATTTTTAAGGCTTCGATAAAGTCTAGTGCATTATTTATACTAAGCTTCTCAGCACCCCTGAAAAACAGTAAATGCGAGTCAAAAAGACACAAGAGCAGGCAAAAGAACAATTATAACGGCAAACTAGACTTGAAGTGGAATTTATACATCCCTAATTTCTTTTTTTGAAAATTTTTAAAACAGCATAAAAACTATATATTATAAAAGTTAGACGACATATACACTAAGTAGTCACATGAAATTAAAAGCTTAATCGGCTATTGGATCTGGTCGAAGTCGTTAAGCTTAAAATTGCCGTAAATCAAAATCAGAATAGGAAAGAGTCATAAATGGTCTCTTTTTATTGACTTTTTTCAAATTTTTAGACTCTATCTATGATCTATTAGGAATTGTATTCAGCATTTCAATTGTTGGAATAAGCTTACAGTTTATTTTTGCAGCTCGAAGTAAAAGCATCCATTTTAAGACCAAAATGGTGTTTGCCAAAGTGCACAACTTTGTTGGTGTTTATGAGTTGTCTCGTAAATAGCAAGTTGCTGTTCGCTCAAAATAGTTTGTATTAAATTAAACAACTCTCGCTCTTCCAGACGAATATGCTTTTGAAGTAATTCATAAATTCTTTTGAAATCTGAATGGGTTTTTTGCTGAATTTGAAAAAGCAACTTTAAATCTTGGTGTTGAGCTATTGCTTTTTTTACTAATTCATACTCGCCCTTAAGCATGGGAAATAGATGTTCTTCCTCTAACACAAAATGCGGTAACAAGTGATTTTCCCAAAACCAGGCGGTATAGTCTTCCATAGATTGAGGATCGGCGCTTTTAGCTACTCCTTTTTGTAGACGCAAAGCAAAAATAAGTCCTACGTGATGTTCACGACTCAAATTTCGTAAGGCTTTATGACGTTTTATAGGTGGATTGAACATGATTAAAAAAACTCTAGGGCAAATTTAACCACTTCTATGAACATACTGCATTTCTACCCATATAAATACTCATAAAGTATATGAAGCCATTTTTTGGGTGTTGTTCTTTGCTCAATGAGCTGATTCACCTTTAACGTACCGATTTATAGTTCGAAACCAAAAAATTAACCAACAACAAAATGTTTTTGCTTGGTGCCGTTATCAACGTGTCTGTCCTCCCATTAATCAATCAATTTAGACTTTCCCTTATATCTAAACAGAAAATTTATTTCCCAGAAATCGGTTGATTTTTCGAGAAGTTCATCCTTGGAGTATCACCCTTTAATCTGTTGGTTTTTATGAACTTTTAAAGTTCTATCCTCTGCCATTTTATAGAAAATCACCACTCAAAAAATAAAAATAGTTCAAGAGGTATTCATTTCTTCCTCACTTTTTAAAAGAGCAGCCGTCACTGTTTTTTTTAATTTATATTTGAATGTCACTAAAAAAAACTCATGAAAAATTTCGCACTCTTCTTATTTTTTATTTCAGGATCGTTTTTATATGCTCAAGATATTCCACAAAAAGAACAAGAAATAGTTAATTATATAAGAGAACACAAACAGGAACAGATAGATTTTCTTATAAAAACTGTAAATATCAACAGTGGAACTCTTAATTTGGATGGTGTAAGAGAAGTTGGAATGCTATATAAAAAAGAATTAGATGCTCTGGGGTTTAAAACCAATTGGATCTCTATGCCAGACAGCCTTGGCAGAGCTGGACATCTTTTTGCAGAAATAAATGAAGGAAAGAGTAAAACCATCTTACTTATTGGACATATAGATACCGTATTTGAAAAAGATCACGAATTTCAATCTTTCAGCCGCACAGGAAATAGTGGTAAAGGCCCTGGTGCAAATGATATGAAGGGAGGAAACGGAGTTATTATTTACGCTCTCAAGGCCCTACATTCCGCTGGAGCTCTAAAGAATAAGAATATAATCGTAGCCTTTACCGGAGATGAAGAAAAACCAGGCCAGCCGCTTAGCATAAGTCGACATGACCTAGTGGAAGCAGGCAAGAAAGCTGATATTGCCCTTGGATTTGAAACAGCTTCAGGGATGAATTATGCTACAGTTGCAAGAAGAGGCTCTAGTGGCTGGAATTTGCGAGTGAATGGAAAGCAAGCGCATTCTTCAGGCATTTTTAGTGAAGATACCGGAGCTGGTGCCATTTTTGAAGCTGCCAGAATTTTAAACACTTTTTATACTGATGTACAGGGTGAGGACTTACTAACTTTTAATCCAGGAGTTATTATTGGAGGCACTCAGATAAGTTATGATTCAGGTCAATCTAAAGGGACTGCTTTTGGTAAGACAAATGTGGTGGCGAGTGAATTAGAGGTTTATGGTGGCTTGCGTTTTATTTCCGAAGAACAAAAAGAAAGCACCCGAAATAAGATGAGAGAAATCGTTAAAAATAATTTACCAGAAACTTCAGCCTCTATTCGTTTTTTTGATTCTTATCCAGCTATGAAACCCACCGATGGCAATATGGCACTTCTAGAGATATTAGATCAAGTAAGCCAAAATCTTGGCTATGGAGTTGTAGAAGCTTATGACCCAGGTCGCCGCGGTGCTGCTGATATTTCTTTTATTGCTCAATACGTAGACGGTCTGGATGGACTTGGTGTAATGGGCAGTGGCTCACATTCTCCAGATGAAACAATAGATCTTGAAACTTTTATTCCTCTTACAGAAAGAGCTGCCCTTTTAATTCATCGGCTTGGCAGTGAATAGAAAAATAGCAAAGAATTTTTAAGATTCCAATTGTCTAAAATATTGATATATACTTACTGTTGAAATGGTGTTTACATCTATGTGAATTATCAAAAATGTTCATTATCATCGGCTAAATAGAAGAGGTATTGTAGTTTGTAAAAACATCTGAAATACTTTTAAAAGAAAATGTCAAAGTTTTTTTAAAGCAAACCAAAAAAATTAATGCAATAGTAGAATTTAAAAAAAACTTGAACACAGAGACCTGATGTAGTCCCGATCTTATACCAAATTATATTTATAATGCCGTATGAATAAATTGAATTATACTACGACGTAGCTCAGCACAGGTTTTTTGATTGATTCATTGAAATCAAAAATAACTAGCATAGCCTTAGCTACGGTAATTATTTTTGATGAAAAGCAGGTGAAAAAAGCCTGTGCCGAATTCGTATGAGTAAAACAATTTATTGCGTCATTATAGATCTAATTTAGTATTACATTCAGGGTATTGATAAAAAAAGTAAGATTAAGACATGTTTTAAAAAGGAAATTGTGTTGATAACAGACTCAAATCATAACTTTTTAATCATTAAACATAAATTGTATAGAGATTTTTACAGCATTTAGTTTTGGTATGTGATCAATTTTTCAACAATTGCATCTAGTTCTTTATCAATACTCTGGATTGATATATATGATAAACCATCCTCCTTTAATTTTTGTAAGTTCTCATGGGAGGCATTGTCCATTTCGGTGTCCGCTGTTATTATTTTAGGTTCAAGGCGGTGATAATCTCTTTGATCTTGTTCTTCAAGTGTTCCGAATATTTGTTTTAAATGATGATGAACAGTTTTGGAATTACCAGACATCATTATTTCAATAACAGGTTTAATCCATCCGATAGCTCCCCAATCTTTGGCTTTGTTGAAGTTGTAACCTTTGCTTACACTACCTGTTCCAATAGAGACAATCATCATATTTTTAGCAGATGGAAAATTCTCTATATTTTCAAAAGTCATAGACCTAACTTCTGAGTAGGCTACTAACGAAGGGTTGTTTACAAACACACCACCATCTATTAAAGGATAAAAAGTTCCTTTATCATTTTTAACTATCGCAGGTTCAAAGTAAGTCGGAGCTGCAGATGTCGCTCTAGCAACATCTTTAATTTTAAAATTATAAGTATCATTATCTGATTTGTGTTGCTTAAAAAAATGAGGTTTACCGTTTTTTATATCATAAGAAGTAATTATACAGGGTTTTAATAGGTTTGATAATTTCAATTCTCCAAATGTATCTTCAAGAGCTTTATCAAGTTCAGAAGCGTCATATTTTTCATCTGTCAGACCATTCAAACTTTTTATTTTTTGCCAATTGCTGACATCAAATATATCATCCCCTCTATCTAAATAGATATTCACCGCTTCTTGAGCAGTTAATTTGGGACGGTTTTCTTCATTGGGGGTTAGATAAGCTAGGGCTAATATACCTCCTGTACTTGTCCCTGCTATAAAATCAAACATGTCCGATAATTTAAGATTGGAGTCTCCTGTTTTTTCTTGAAGTTTTTGTTCGATTTGGGTTAAGACAATGCCGGGTAAAATACCTCGTATTCCCCCACCATCTATGGATAGAATTCTAATTTTTTTCATGATTTTTTAGTTTTTTATTAGTGCCAACATCTTTATAAGCCCCTTTCAAATCTTTAGTAGAATAAGACATCTATTAAAGGTTTTGTTTTTTTTAACTAAATTAAGACTTTTTTATACTTTATACAAGAGGCTTTTAGTCAACTACTAAAAATACTGTATTTGAGGTTTTAAAACGACGAAGGAATACCACTAGTACAGACTTATCTTCTTGAACTCAGGATAGACGCAAGTTTTGTCATTTTCATAATTATTTACATGGATACTATTAATTTTCAAAGATAATGAGTGGAATAAAAGAATCTGCCCATTTGGAAAACAGTTTAAAAACGACCTTCTCCTCTTATAAAGTTCTTGCCAACTCATCGAGTTTCGCCCTTACCAGCAATCCCGAATCAGTCAACACATCATATAGAGGACTCTACTGAGCCCACCTATTTTGCCTTGGCAGGCAGACCTGTTGATGTGTTGGCTTATCGGCATGCCATATGCTTAATTATTCTATTATTTTGTTCAATGTATATTCAAGTGCTTTATCAGATTCTACCTTTATATTTGGTTCAATTCCATTTTTGTCTATTCGTTCACCAGAATATGTAATATAATCATTCAATGGTATTCTCAATGTGATTCCATTTTCCAAATTAAATTCATCTGAAGACAGCATGGCGCCAGCTGTATGTTCACCGATTATTGTTGCATAATTGTGATGTTTTAATCCGTAAACGAATGGTTCACAAGTGCTGCCAGTCCCTTTATTCGTTAAAACATAGACTTTACCTTTAAAATGGTTTATAGATGGAACTACTTTGAAGTATAATCCATAATTTTGATTTGCTTTATCAAACCAGTCGTTCATAGTTCCACCGCTAAATTCCGTGAATTTTGAATAATCCTCTTTATTTGGCATTCGGTCAAATTCTTTATACCAATTTTTATTGGGAAATACTCCTGCAACAATAGGTTTGTCAATTATGTATTCGGCTAATGGAAAAGCAGACAAATGATTTCCACCTGGATTGTCGCGCAGGTCAATAATTAAATTTTGGTAATTTTTATTATCAATAACACATATTAAACTTTCCATTTGTTCTTTGGAACCAGAAAAACTTTTCACTTTTAGAACACATGTTTTGCTATTAATCTCATTTATTTTTGCAAAATCTGCATTGGTATTTTCTGTGTTATTTTTGGGTGATGCCTTATAAAGATTGTAATGTGAAAAAGGAAAATCTCTAGCAAAAGCAGAAAAAGCAATTTGAAGTTCTAAATCGTCATTAATTCTCTCACTAATATCATTCATTCTCTTTTTAAACTCTCTCCAATCTTTCGATCTTAAAAAGGATTGATTATAAATATTGTTTTCTGTTAATTTGAATATTTCATTAAAGGTTTTCGCATAGTCTCTTATCGGTTTAATTTCCTTAATTCTAATTCCGCTTATTTTTGTTTTTGAGCCGTTTTTGTTAGTTAGGGTGATTAAAATAGAATCATTTTTAATTAATCCACTAAACCTTTTTTGGCTGAAAATCATTTGAAAGTTGCCACTGAAAACATTTCCGTTTAAAGGTCCTTTAAAATAAACTATCTCTGGATATTCAACAGATGTCCCTATTTTTGCCAATGTAAATTTAAAACCTCCAACAATATCTTTCAGAGCATTATTTCTAGTTTTACCTATGATTTCTCCATCTTTAATTTCAGTTGTAATAAAATAGTCAAAACTGTCAGGGTTTTTTATCAGCCATTTTTCTTGTCCAACGCAACTATTTGAAAGAAATAATGCTATAAGTAGGATGCTTATTTTTTTATAAAAGTACATGAGTTAAGTATTTGAAATGTTTTTTCAAATAAAAGAATAATTAGTAAGTAGTTCAAAAAAAAGTGATGAAACACTTCTTTTTTTGACCAATAGATAGGTTATAATTTGACAACTAAAGTTTTATTAAAAGCGATGTTTACTTTTTATATTTTTATAGCGCGATTTTGAAAGTGGTATTCTCTCATCGATATTTTTAATAGAAATTTTTGCATTTTGAGAATTACCTTGTATTTCTTTAATGTTATTAATATTCACAAGATAAGATCTATGACATTTTTCTAAAAAAGGCAGTTGCTTTTGGGTGCTTGATAGTGTTTGTCTAAATGTTTTAGATGCTGTTTTTTTATCCACACTAATAAAGAAAATCTCAATATAGTTTTCGACAGCTTTAATATATAATAGCTCTTTTCTTTCTAGTTTGAGTATTTCATTTTTGTTTTCTCCAGTTATTACAATTATACTTTGGGGTATTGGAATAATACATTCTCCAAATTTATTTCGTAAGTAAAGAAATAGTGGAAAAAAAATTGGAATAAATACGATAATAATATTTTTAGGCTCTAGTTTAGGTCTGCGTTGATATTAAGTTTTCATATCTAGATTCGATTTGATTATACTGTTTCAATGTACCCAGAGCAATTGTTTCCTCCACAAAGGCATTGGCTCTATCGCTT
>Ga0136566_1000880_pt1 | contig 10942 bp, 10 predicted proteins | sample AntDeeMetagenom2_FD_104786 | JGI IMG/M metagenome (GOLD analysis project Ga0136566, IMG submission 104786) | Saline lake microbial communities from Deep lake, Antarctica - Metagenome #2 | ecosystem: Environmental > Aquatic > Non-marine Saline and Alkaline > Saline | place: Antarctica: Deep lake... | reverse complement strand
TGTCTAATCCAATTCATAATTATTATAAATTTATCCTACTTCTGTTATCATAATATCTAAACCCCCACGAATGATTGATTGCGCTTCAATTTTAGACGTGTTTGTGTAATCAATAAGCGCAAAATCTTCAGGAACTACTTCGTAAATTCCTAAGTTTTCCATTTTTTCAATATCCCCTGCCATGCATGCTTTAATAAGCTGCATTGGAAAGATATCTAACGGCATGACATCTTCCATTTCTCCTGTCACCACCAAAGCTCTTTCTTCTCCGTTTACATTAGTATTAACTTCATATTTCTTATTGGGGAACAACCAAGATAGTGAAGTTTTTGACATTGAATGAATGTTGTTATCTATAAAGGGAACCCATCCAAACATTCTAAATTCGTTTCCTTCAGGAATAACAGTAAGTTCATTTGCAAAAAAGTTCAGATAACCATCGGCCCCTACTTTTTCACCAGTCAATACATTTCCACTTATAATCCTTGAGTTATCTTCAAAATCTTTTAATATTGACCTCACTTCAGCACCGGCAATAATTTTAAAATATTTTCTATTTTTAGCAGATGTCCCGGTAACAGCGATTGTACGTTGAGCATTATATTTTCCAGTTTTAAATTGCTCTCCAATTATAGCAACATCTTCAGGATTTACGGTCCAGACTCTCTCCCCTCTATTCATAGGTTCTGTTTCATGAATAAGAGTTCCTAGATTTCCTGCTGGATGAGGACCAGAAATATTTAAAACTTCTACGTTTTCAATATCCTTCAGAAATGAAACCGATTTCTTATCAACACCTAGGTACACTTTTCCACCCGTAAGTTTCGTTAAGGCATTTATACCTGCTTGAAAGAATTCAACCCTATCTTTTAATATAAATTCTGCTGAGCCTGTTAAGGGAGCTGTATTATGTGCAGAAATGTAAATTGCTTTGGGTGTATCATCTGCATTGGCTGGTATGTTATAAGGTCTTTGATTCAAAAAAATTCCTAAACCAGATGAGAATATGCGATCCCTCACCTTATGAGAATCCGATTTCAGGGGATCCATTATCCCAAAATCTTTATACTCTTGAATCTCGTCTACTTCTATTATGACATCCAATATTTTTCTTTTTGCACCTCTGCGAACCTCTATAAGAGTTCCACTAACAGGGGACACAACCCTAGTTTTGTCTGAGTATTTTGAAAAAAACACCTCATCTCCAGCTTTTAATTTAGCCCCTTCTTTGAGCACCATTTTTGGAACTAAAGAGTAGAAATTGGCTGGCCTCAAGGCTACAGTTTTAGACTTTTCAGCTTGTTCAAAAGTTTCATCAGCTTCACCTTTTAGGTTTAACTTTAGACCCTTTTTAATTTTTACGTCTATGGGCATCTTAGATTGTCATTTTATTTGGTCCACAAATTTAATAATTAAACTTGCATTCTTATAGCAAAGAAATCTTATAGTTATATTATTTATAACCGTTCTAAACAAATATAATTTAGAATTGTAACTTTACACATAAAAATTTTAAAAATGAAATTAAGTCTTGCTTTTATAGCCCTATTTATAAGTTCTTTAAGTCTTTCTCAACAAGATTACGAAACTTTACCCCCAGACTTTATTAAAACCATAGAATTCTATGGCTCTAATGACGAATTCAGTGGGACTCCTATTGTTGCTAAAGGAGAGAGTTTGATTTTGAAATTTGATGACTTAAGAGCTGCAGAAAATGATTATTATTATGAGATAGAACATTATAATTTTGATTGGACTCCGTCCATCCTATCAAAAAATGAGGTTTTAGAAGGCTTTGATAACATCAGACTTTTTAATTTCAGAAACTCATTTACAACCCTGCAACCTTATACACATTATGAGCTAAGATTACCTAATACAAATACAAGACAACTTAAAGTTAGTGGGAATTATATGTTAAAAATATTTAACGACACTAGACAGATCATTTTTTCTAGGAAGTTTATTGTTTATGAAAATTTAGTCAATGTAGACCTTACGATAAGACGGTCGCGAGAACTTGACTTCATAGATAAAAAACAGGTGATAAATTTTGAAATAGGCAGAGATAATTTCATTTTCAGGAATCCTGAACAAACCGTCAAAACGGTAGTGGTTCAAAATAACGATTTCAGCACAGCTATTTACGGTCTAAAACCCCAGTTTGTTCAAGGTAATATTTTGATTTATAGATATAATGACGAGTCTTCCTTTTGGGGAGGTAACGAGTACCTAAATTTTGATAATAAAGATATTAGACAAGGGACATTAAGAATTGAGCGCATAGAATTGCTAGATATCTACAACTCTTATCTTTACCGTAATTTCGTAAGAGACGGAAGAGAATACACCTTCAACCCAGATATTAATGGAGCTTTTAGAATTAATACTGTTCAAGGGGATGATTTAGATATTGAATCTGAATATGCGAAAGTTCATTTTTCTCTAAGCAATTATAAAGACTTAGAAGGTGGAGAAGTTCACCTTTATGGGAGATTCAATAATTTTGTATTGGATGATAGTACATTAATGACCATGGATGAATCTAAGGCCATGCTCACTAATCAATTGATCTTAAAGCAGGGATTTTATAATTTTAAATACATTTATCTGAACCCAAACGGTAATTTTGATGGTGGTTTTATAAGTGGGGACCACGACGAGACCGAGAACGATTATGAGATTTTGGTTTACTATAGAGATATCGGAGCAAGATTTGACAAGGTTATTGGTGTAGGCAACGGAAGTAGTCGAAATATTATCAACTAATTAAAACCTTATTAACAGGTATTAATAAAAGCTTATCATGCTAAACTTTATAGTTAAATTATATCAATTATATTTACGCGAATATTAAATAACACATAAATCATGGGAAAAGGATATTTTCAAGTGCCAAAGGCAATAAACGAACCTATCAAAACATATGCACCAGGATCTCCAGAGAGAGAATCGATACAAAAAATGTATAAGGAAGTGTACAACGAAAAGGCTGAAGTTCCCTTATATATCGGAAGCGAAGAAATTAAAACTGGACATACCAAGAGCATCCGCCCTCCTCACGACCATCAACATGAAGTTGGTATTTTTCATAATGCTGAAGAAAAGCATGTGGAACAAGCCATCGATTCTGCTCTTGAAGCTAGAAAGAAATGGGCCAAACTTCCTTGGGAACAAAGAGCTGCTATATTTCTGAAAGCTGCAGATCTTATTGCAGGTCCCTATAGAGACAAAATAAATGCAACGACCATGATTGGTCAATCTAAAACTGTTTTACAAGCCGAAATTGATTCAGCTTGTGAACTTTGTGATTTCCTAAGGTTCAATGTGGAATATATGACTGAGATCTACAGAGAGCAGCCAGAATCTGCAGACAATGAGTGGAATAGACTAGAGCATAGACCTTTAGAAGGATTTGTGTATGCGATCACTCCCTTTAATTTTACAGCAATTGCAGGAAATTTACCGTCTAGTGCAGCATTAATGGGTAATGTTGCCGTTTGGAAGCCAAGTGATAGCCAGATGTTATCCGCTCAAGTTATTATGAAAGTTTTCAAAGAAGCTGGCTTACCTGATGGTGTTATCAATATGATTATGGGAGATCCAGTCATGATTACCGACAAAATTTTAGCAAGAAAAGAATTCGCCGGAATCCATTTTACCGGAAGCACCAACGTCTTTAAAGGAATTTGGGCTAAAATTGGAGAAAACATACATACTTATAATACTTATCCTAGAATTGTTGGAGAAACCGGTGGTAAAGATTTTATCATCGCACACAAATCAGCAGATGCGCAAGTGGTTGCTACTGCTCTATTGAGGGGTGCCTTTGAGTTTCAAGGTCAAAAATGTAGTGCAGCTTCAAGATCTTATATCTCTAATAGTTTATGGCCTGATGTAAAAGAAAGGTTAGTAAAAGATGTCGAGTCAATTAAAATGGGTTCGACTGGAGATTTCGATAATTTTATCGGTGCTGTCATTCACGAACAGTCTTTTGATAAATTAGCAGAATTCATCGACAGAGCCAAAGATAGTGATGAAGCTGAAATTATTGTAGGTGGTAATTATGACAAGTCTACAGGTTATTTTATTGAACCTACGGTAATTGTAACCACCAATCCACAGTATGAAACTATGGTGGAGGAATTATTTGGCCCAGTTTTGACACTTTATGTTTATGATGACGATAAGTTTGAAGACACTCTTCACCTTGTCGACGAAACAAGTCAGTATGGACTAACAGGCTCAATTATTTCTACAGATCGCTATGCCGCTTCTGTAGCTACAGATATTTTACAAAATTCAGCTGGTAATTTCTATATCAATGACAAATGTACCGGTGCTGTTGTGGGCCGTCAACCCTTTGGCGGAGCTAGAAATAGTGGAACAAATGATAAAGCAGGTTCGAAATTTAATTTATTGAGATGGTCTTCTCCAAGATTGATCAAAGAAACTTTTGTACCAGCTACTTATTATACGTACCCACACATGGGATAATCGATTGAACTCATATGACATGAAAAATCCTCTGAATTAACATTTCAGGGGATTTTCCAATTTTAAGCTATTGTTTACCCTTGTACTTCATGGGTAAATAGACCACTTTTTTAGTGTCAAAAAATTCTTCTTCAAAAATATCTGACAGCTCAAATACTTCTACGGTTCTGTATGGCTTTATTTCCTCAGATAGATCTCCACCTTTAAGATAAAGAATGCCGTTTTTTCGATCATGAAGTGAATGCTTGGTAATTCTCCCTTTTACCCAATGCACAAAACTAGGCATAACAGCTACTGCTCTACTCACTATAAAATCAAACTCACCTGAAATATTTTCAACCCTATCGTTTATAGCTTTCACATTTTGAAGATCTAGTTTTTCAACTACTTCATCCACAACTTTAATTTTCTTGCCAATGCTATCCACCAAAGTAAATTCAGTTTCTGGAAATAAAATGGCTAAGGGAATTCCGGGAAACCCACCACCAGTTCCAACATCTAAAACTTTAGAACCAGGTAGGAATGCTTGAATTTTTGCAATTCCCAAACTGTGTAGAACATGGCGGATATAAATTTCATCGATATCTTTTCTAGAGACAACGTTAATTTTTTGGTTCCAATCTTTATAGACTTCAGAAATTTTTTCAAATTGTCTTAATTGATTGACATCTAAATCTGGGAAATATTTTAATAGTAAACTCACTTTTTTATATTTAATGAACGTCAAAAATAACAGATATTATTTGTTTTTAGAGGTAAACACTTATTTTACCTAATTTATTGAAATCACCGAAAAATAGAATATACTCAAACAAACAAATTTTCTAGTTGAAATTATTATAAATCAAACACAATTGGGAGGCTTACCTAATTTTGACAAAGATTAATTTATATATTTGTTTTTAAAATAATTGTTAAAATGGTAAATTCAAGTATTAAATTTTCGAGGAAAGACCCGAAAAAGTTCTTCAAAACACTGAACAAAAGGGTTAATGCTTATTTCAACGATAACAACATTAAAAAAACAGGAAACTGGAAATTGCATGTGAAGACCATTTTCATGTTTAGTTTATTTTTAAGCCCTTATTTTTTAATCTTATTTCTAGACATATCAGATTGGTGGAAGTTACTTTTCACTGTTCTTATGGGAATAGGAATGGCTGGTGTAGGTATGAATGTTATGCATGACGGAAATCATGGCACTTACTCAAAGAAAAAGTGGGTAAACAAGTTTATGGGAAGCTCCATTTATATACTTGCAGGAAATGTTTACAATTGGCAAGTTCAGCATAATGTTCTTCATCACACCTATACCAACATTCATGGTCACGATGAAGATATTGACGCTAGTGGAATTATTCGTTTTTCTCATAATGCAAAATGGCAGCGTTTTCATAAATTTCAGCACATCTATTCTGTGTTTTTATATGGGTTATTAACCTTTAATTGGGCATTAACATCAGATTTTAAGCAAACTAAACGGTATTTAAAAAAACAATTATCTTACGGTAAAATGCCAAGTCATTTTAAGCAATGGGGTATTCTAGCTGTTACAAAAGCCTTATATATTTCCATTTGGATAGTGATTCCTATTTTGATTGGTATCGGTTGGTGGAAAGTATTACTTGGTTTTTTTGTAATGCATTATACTGCAGGAATCATGTTAAGTGTAATCTTCCAATTAGCACATATGGTTGAGAAAAATGATATGCCAATGCCAAACGAAGTCGGTGAAATGAAAAATACATGGGCGATCCATCAACTGTTTACAACTACAAACTTTGCAACCAATAATAAGATTATGAATTGGTTCAGCGGTGGTCTTAATCACCAAGTAGAACACCATATATTTCCAAATATTAGTCATGTTCATTATAATAATATTAGTGAAATCGTGAAGGAAACAGCTCTAGAATTCGATTTACCTTATAATGAATATAAATCTACCCGAGAAGCTATTAAATCTCACTTCAGACATTTACGAACTTTAGGCAGCGAACCTCAACTCTCTTAATTTATTTAAATTTATGATTCAACTTTCTGATAAAATTCAAAAACTTGAAACTTCAGCAACTCTAGCCATGGCCGCAAAGACCAAGGAGTTAAAAGCCGAAGGCAAAGACATCATAGGACTTAGTTTAGGAGAGCCAGACTTCAATACTCCAGAGTTTATCAGAGAAGCTGCTATACAAGCTATAAATGAAAATTATAACTCTTATACACCAGTAGATGGGTATGAAGAGTTAAGAAAAGCTGTCCAATTAAAATTTAAAAGGGATAATAATTTAGATTATAATCTCAATCAAATTGTTGTTTCTACTGGGGCTAAACAATCTCTATATAATATTGCATCTGTTTTAATTAACCCAGGAGATGAAGTCATTTTGCCATGTCCATATTGGGTGAGTTATAAAGACATGGTGAAATTGAACGAAGGTGTGGCAGTTGAAGTTCAGACAGACATAGAACAGGATTTTAAAATGACTGCAGACCAGCTTAGATCTGCCATAACACCCAAAACAAAAATGCTCTGGTATAGCTCTCCTTGTAACCCAAGTGGTTCTGTATATTCCGAAGAAGAACTTCGAGCTTTGGCTGATGTGCTTAAGGATTATCCAGACATTGTTGTGATAAGTGATGAAATTTACGAGCACATCAATTTTGGTGAGAAAAAAACTTTCTCTATAGCAGAAATTGATTTTATGTACGATAGAACTGTCACTGTAAATGGAGTCTCTAAAGCTTTTGCTATGACAGGTTGGAGGATTGGCTATGTAGGTGCTCCAGAGAAAATAGCGAATGCTTGTAAAAAACTCCAAGGTCAGGTGACTAGTGGGGCTAACTGTATTGCACAAAGGGCGGTTATTACAGCACTTCAAGCTCCTGTGGAGAAGATCCAATTTATGATTGATAAGTTTAAGTCAAGACGTAAATTGATATTGGATTTAATCAATGGAATTGAGGGTTTTGAATGCAATGAACCTATGGGTGCTTTTTATGTTTTTCCTAATATATCCTTTTTCTTCGGTAAGACCTTCAATGGAAAGAAAATAGAAAACGCAACTGATTTTTCAATGTTTTTATTGGAAGTTGCGAATGTAGCTACGGTAACTGGTGAAGCTTTTGGCAATTCAAACTGCATTAGAATTTCTTATGCTGCCAGTGAAGCTAATATTGAAGAAGCCTTAAAACGAATTAAAGATTCCCTTGTCCAATAAGTTTATTCGATACAAATTAAATGGAATAAATTTTCAATTCTTCCTCTGCAATTCTAAAAAGAATGCAATTTCAATTCAATAACCGTCCTATGGTTTCTTAACAGTTGTAGGCTTCAACACTTCTAGAATTTATTCGAGAACACGTGGTTGTTAATATCTTGAATTTACAAGTTCAATCTAACCGACTCTATTCCTCTCCGGTTTTTTAGTGTTGAGGTCATTCCAAAAGCTTCTATGGAAGTTTTTGGAATGACCTCAACATGTATGTGATAAATAAAGAATCCTCGGGGCAAGCTCACAAGGCATTTAGAGGGTCGTTTTTAATTGATAAAAACCATCCGTTTTCAAATTTTCCAAAACACGAGGCAAGCCTCGGGGAATTAAACTCAATATAGATTAAATTTGAAACTATTCTGCGCGTTTCTTTTATGATGAGATTTAACCACATTACCACTTGTGATATCTCCATAAGATGGAATACTGTTTTTGCCATCAGAAGTTTTTATTCTAATTTAAAGGAAATCAATTTAAATAACAAAACAAAGATTTGATCTCACACTGATTAAATCTCTTGCTTTAGAACATTTAAACCCTAAGATAAAAACTCCACATCTAAAATTAAATAAATTTCCTCGTAAAACTAAACCAACAGTAATTCTTATTGTGTTAGAAATTGCTGATAAGAAAATGGCACTAGCACTTTAAACTGAACTGATAGAAGCAAACAACAATTCATTTAATATGGAAAAACATATACTATCGATAGAAATTTTTAAGAAATAACTGAACATTAAATTTTCTTATAAAACATTTCAAAAAAGGTGTTATAAGTTTTATTATGAAGGCACCAACCACCTAAGCAACAATCACATAAAGAATGTTAGCTCCGATTTGGATTATGAAATTCAGAAATCTATTTTTTACATCTAATCAAAAGTCTCGATTCATTCCACTCTATTTTTAGGTGATTTTACAAAACCAAGTCATCTAATGATAATTTTATCTGTCCATGACATGAATTGATCATATAATATTCTTTTTATGACTTCTATTATAGCCTACACCACATAAAGGAAGGTTTTTTTTAAGTTTGAAGATTTGTCTGGCACGAAAAAAAATAATGTGAAAGTATCAAGATAAAGTTATAAAATAAGTCAGGGTTAATCAAAACCATAATACTAGTTGAAAAAATTTAAGTGTTAAAAAATCAGTATAATACTCTTAATCACTATTACTAAAACCTAAATTCTTTATAAATTAAAATAAAAAATGAACATTTTAGAGATTAAGACAATTGAAAAAATTACTCCTGATGTTTTACAAATCAGAACCAATAAACCTGAAGGCCTTGAGTTTAAGCCGGGTCAAGCTACAGAACTTTTTATAAAAAAAGAGAATTGGAAAGATAAAGGCAGACCTTTTACCTTTACGAGTCTACCAGATGATTCTTATCTCGAATTTGTCATTAAAACCTATACGAGTCACGGTGGAGTCACAGATAAACTGCTCGACTTAAAGGGTGGTGACAAATTATTGCAAAATGAAGTCTTTGGAAATATTTACTTTAGAGGTGAAGGAACTTTTATTGCAGGTGGAGCTGGACTTACTCCACTTATCGCTATACTAAGAGACCGCCAGAGAAATGGAGGCAATGAAACTAATAGATTGATTTTCGCTAACAAAACCAGCAACGACATCATTTTAAAAGATGAACTTAAAGAAATGCTTAGCGATCGTTTTATAAACATTTTATCTGGTGAGAAAACGGAAGACTTTGCAAATGGACGTATCGATCAAAGTTTCCTAAAACAACATATTATTAATTTAAACCAAAATTTCTATGTGTGTGGACCAGATCCTATGATTGAAAGCGTAGTTAGCGATTTGAAAGCGCTTGGTGTTGAAGCTGAAAACATTATAGTAGAAAGATGATCCACAAGCATAGTGTAAAAGAAATACCACATGGTTTGCCTAGGGTATTTCTTTTAATGTGATAAAAATTAATAACTTAAAAGTTCTTGTATTTTAGCTTTCACATTTTCTGTACTCGGGATCATAGTTTGTTCTAAAATTGAATTCAGTGGAACAGCTGGCATATTTTCAATGGAAGATAAATGATAAGGTCCTCCGCTACCATAAGCACCAATTGGCACTCGGAGAATCATGGAGGTGGGCCACTTTCCGTTAGAAAAATAGCAACTGCAATTCACCTCAGTAAATAATTGATTTAACTCTGGCCAGATATAATCTGCAAATTGAATTTCTACAATAGGTTTTAAACCTACCGCAGACATGCCCAACCGTGGGGCCAACAATAAAGGCCTCTTGTATGGGAGTATTGAAGACCCTGTGATCTCCAAATTTTTGGGCTAAAGTAGCTAACTTAAGAACGGCCATTTGAAAAGCCTCTGCTATTTCACCTTCTGTGACCGAGGCATCTCCCAAAAAATAAACAACCACAGAAGATTCTGAACTTTTCATATCAAACTTTGAGTCTTTGTGTTATTTATACCAAAGTCCCATAGCGACACCAGCCGCAGAAATCGATTGCATTCCTGTTGTAGAACTTTCGAGCATTTTACTGTATGAAAAGCAGGATTTATGACTAGAATAAAAGATAATGCCTCGTATCGGGATATTGAAAAAACAGACATTGATAACGAATCCATAACAGTGTCCTAAAAGACGAGTTTAACAAAATTGATGTGAAAAACAGAAGGATAAATAGCGCAATTAAAATTACGAAAAATGACGTTTTTAACTGGGCAAGTAATTGGGAATTTGAGTTTTTAACCAATTTATGTCGCATGCGGGCAGATCTGGCAGCTACACTCCATCAAATAAGATAGCGGATTCATTTACTATCCAAATAGCTGAAACAAAATATTTTCTGCAAGACAATGAAAATGCCATTAAAATACAGATTTACTGTGTTTTAATGGCATTTTCAAATTTGGTAAGTTTTTGTAAAATTCATCTTTTCAACTATATCAATCTGATGAGATTTCTAGAAATCCCAGAAGAAGCCTGGATAATCGACAAAGCAGAACAAGAAAAATTGACGTTTAAATGCTAACCTATTTTTCGAAAGGCATAAAAATCAAAACATTAATAAATAAAAAAGGCTCTAGTTTAGGTCTGCGTTGATATTAAGTTTTCATATCTAGATTCGATTTGATTATACTGTTTCAATGTACCCAGAGCAATTGTTTCCTCCACAAAGGCAT
>Ga0136566_1000871_pt1 | contig 11061 bp, 9 predicted proteins | sample AntDeeMetagenom2_FD_104786 | JGI IMG/M metagenome (GOLD analysis project Ga0136566, IMG submission 104786) | Saline lake microbial communities from Deep lake, Antarctica - Metagenome #2 | ecosystem: Environmental > Aquatic > Non-marine Saline and Alkaline > Saline | place: Antarctica: Deep lake... | reverse complement strand
CGCTGTTTTCGACGGGCAACTGCGTCGGCGTCCCGCCGGTCGCGACGAGCAGTTTGTCGTAGGGGATCTCGCCGCTGTCGTGCGTGTGAACGACGTTCGCGTCCGTGTCGACGCTCGTCACGTACGTGTTCAGCGAGAGTTCGATGTCGCGGTCCGCGTACCACTCCTCGTCGTGGATCGAGATGGGGGCTTCGGGGAGTTTGCCTTTCGCGTGTTCTTTGATAAGAATCCGATTATACAGCGGCTCCCCCTCATCGGTGATGACGGTAATCTTCGCATCCGGGTCTTCCTCCCGGAGGGTCTCGGCGGCCGAACTACCCGAGATCCCGTCACCGATGATGACGTACTGAGTCATATCCCGAACGTTCGTAATGCGGGTTAAAGTGGGTTGCTATCTCGTCTATTTTGCCAGACCGGTCGGGAGGATCCAACGGACGTAAACTCTGTGGCGAATTCTACTACCAGAATGACTTCTCGGACCGCATTTGGACACCATATTTTGGAAGAGCAAGGATTGCTGGTATCTCCGACGAACAACTCCCCCTCTCACCGAGCGACCGAATCGGGAAACACGGGTGACCTCGAGCGGCGGACGGTCGTCCCGAACGGCGTCGTCCGAACCGTTCTTTACCGTCCCGTCCGAACGCGACGGCATGAAACTCCGCCAGAACGCGAAACACTTCGCCTATCGGAAATCCCTCGAGACGCCGGGGATTCGCTCGGTCGCGAACGCGGGGCTGGTCAAACTCCACACCAAGATCTTCACCGGGAAAGCGGATCCCGACCGCGCCGAGGAGCGGCGGGCTCACCTCGAGGGGCTCTTCGACGCGACGATGGACGCCTACCTGCGGGCGCTCCAGGAAGGCTACTCCGAGGCCGAGGCCCGCGAGATCACGCACATTCAGGCCAACTTCGACTTTTACAATCATGGCTGGACGGAGATGATGGAGTTCCCCGTGGACGAACTCGAGGCCCACTACGACCGCTACCGCGAGTTCTTCGACCGGTGGGACGTGACGATCGACGAGCCGCTGGGCCAGTTCGCTCCGCCCGAGGGCCTTCCCGAAGCGCCCTCGACGCCCGAACGCCTCGAGGATCCCGAGCACCCCCACGCCGAGAGCGGTTTCGCCGACGACGTCTACGTCGAGACGGATGACGGTGAACTCGTCGTGGGCGGGCAGGACGAGCCCAACGATGTCGATGTTTCAGAGGTCGCCAAGACGGATGAGTAAATCTAGTAGCGGGTCATTCTGTTCGAGAACGAAAATAAGAGAAGAGCCACTCACAACGTGCCTACCATTGGCATAGGAATCGATTACTCTGCTGAGTATGACGGTAATGATATAGTAACAATGAATGAAACTGTACCGTTTCATCGCCAATGCAGCCACGAACGGATCTCGCGGCGGCCGCGTCGCTTCCACTAGCGGGGTGCACGCAGTTGGAGGCAATCTCGAGCGACCGGGAGAAGGCCGGGCATCGCTGGCAACGCCGGCATCGCACTCGGCCCGTTCGTCGCCGCCACCCTGCTGATCTTCCTCGAGTGGTCCGTCGTCGCGGCGCTGCTCGCCGTTCCCGGCGTCCTCGCGGTCCTCTACGGGCTCGGCGCGGAGTTCGATCCGACCGCGGCCGTCGCCGACGACGCCGACGCCGGCCCCGACGAGGCGCTCTCGCCGGCGGACCTCCTCGGCAACTCGCGGACGCTGTTCGCCGGCGCCTTCGCCGTCGTCTTCGCCCTCGTCACGTTCGAGGGGCTCTACTACCGGGGCACGCTCACGTACCTCCCCGAGATCCTCCACGGGCTGGCGGCGATCGAAGCGCTGGCGCTTCCGGCCGGCCTCGAGGGGATCCAGCCGGCCGACTACATCTACGTCGGGCTGCTGGTCGTCGGCATGGGGGCCAGTATGCCGGCGGGAAACTGACGAACCGCGTCCCACCGGCCCGCGGACTCGCGGCGATCTTCGCCGTCCTCGCGGTGCTGGCGCTCGCGTTCGTTCCGGTGACGACGATGGACGCCGGACTCGGCGTGACCGTCGCGCTCTGTGGCGTCCTCGGATTCTTCCTCTTCGCGATCCAGCCGTTCTACCGGCGGAGCAGGCCGAGTGCCTCGGGGCTTGACCCCGAGGCGGTTCACCAGAACGCCGCTGGCGATTTACACGCCCCCGGACGCCCGCGGGCTCTCCTACGGCTACACGTACCTCGCCAAGTTCGGAATCGGCTCGCTGAGCATCGCCGTCGGTGGGGTCGTCCTCGGTGAACTCTCGCAGACGGCGTTTTTGACGGTGATCGCCGGCTTCGCGGTCGTCGGGGGACTCCTCGCTGGCATGTTGCTGGCCGGCGGGCGGTTCGTGGACATCGAGGGTGCGCTCGAGGCGAACGCGGACGACTGACGGTTCGGAGTTCCGTTCGGGACGTGACGGGAGAAAAGCGTCTATTCCGGTACGCGGTCGAGTTAGAGCCAGGGCGGCCTGATGTACTCCGACGTCGCGTGCTTCTCGGGGTAGATGATTTCCTGAACGCCCTCGCCCTCGTCGTTTACCTGCCACTGGAAGTAGATGGTCTCGCCGGGCATGTACTTGAGGTCGTGGGCGAACTCGTGATCCCTGTCGTAGAACTCGATCGTGCCGGTGCTCCCGGTGAACGACGCAGCCTCCAGTTTCGGGATCAGGTCGTCCGAATCGACCGATCCACTTTTCTCGACGACGTCGGCGAACATGGTGATCGCGTCGTACGTGTGATAGCCCGTGTAGACGGGGTTGTTCCCGTCGAACTGGTTTCGGTACGCTCGAACGAACGGCTGGGTCTTCTCGGAGATCTCGCTCGTTGCCGTCGCACTCGACTGTCCGACACCGAAGCGGCAGGCGCCGCCGACCATGTCGTAGTAGCCCGGCAGTTGCATCGGGACGTGAATCCCGCCGAACGCGAACGAGCGCGGCCGCGGTGGTCGCTCCGGTCGGTTCGGATACGACCAGTCGAGCAATGCGGCGGTCCCGGTGTGGGCAGTCGTGATGAAGGCCACGTCCGCCCCTTCCGCCTCCACCTCGTCGTAGATTTGCGAGAAGTCGTCGGTCGCCGGCGGATACCGCTCTTCCATCACGATGTCGACGCCCGTGTCCGCGAGCTGGTTCTGGTAGACCGTCCACGGCTCGGAGGTCCACTGGTAGTCCTCGACGAGCACGGCGGCGGAGTTCCAGCCGATATCGGCCGCCATCGCGTCCATGAAGTCGACCTGTGTCCGTCCGAGGTCGTAGTTGTTCGTCGGTCCCGCGCGGAAGTGGTACTTGTACTTCTCGTACTCCTCGCTGACCAGCCGACTCGCCTCCGCCGTCGCCGCACCGGACGTGAGGTGAACCGTCTGCTGTTCGGCGATATCCTCCATGACGGCCATCAGCGACTCGCTGGCGAAGATGCCGACCGTGACGTCCGCGTCCTCCTCGAGGATGAGCCGCTGGTACTGGCGACGCGCCTCGAGCGGACTCGAGTTCGTATCGCCGACGACCATCTCGACGTCCCGACCGTCGATCCCGCCGGCGTTCCGCAGTTCGTTGACGGCGACCCGTGCACCGCGTACCATCGACCGGCCGATGAAGTCGCTGTCCGGGTTCGGCGCGAGGACACCGATCGTGATCGGATCTTCGCTGCCGGATCCGCCGGTGATCGAGCCGACCGTTCCGAGACAGCCCGCAGTCGAAAGCGTCGCTGCGCTGCCGGCCGTCGCGAGGACGTGACGTCTCCGGAGACCGCGCCGGTCGGTTGCGAGGGTCGGTTCGTCGCTGGCCCCACCACGTTCATGCATATCGACCAATCGTTGTCCCTTCGTTCGCTTAACATTTGTGGCAGGTTACCAAATGATGGGTGGTGACAATATGCTCAGTAGTGAATTGATAATTATCTCTTATCGAGAAATTCAACCGCACCGTGACCGAAGACTGCTCACGGCAATAGCTACACGCGGCGCTCGGCGAGTAGTGTCATCGGACGGCGAGACCGATCGAGGGAATCAGCTCCGCACCGCTAGAACCAGGACGGATCGACGTAATCGGCGGACGCCTGCTCATCGGGCCAGATGACCTCCTGAACGCCCTCACCGTCGGTCTCCTGCCACTGGAAGTAGACGGGGTTGACGTTCTCCTTCCCGTAGATCACGTCGTGGGCGTGCTGGTGGTCCGGTCCGTGGAACTCGATCGTACCGGTCGTCCCGGTGAAACTGCCGTTCTCGATTTCGCCGACCAGCGTCTCGGAATCGACCGTCCCGGCGTCGTTGGCGGCCTCGGCGAACAGTTTGATCGCGTCGTAGGAGATGAAGCCCGTGTAGACCGGGCTCTGTCCGCCGTACGTCTGCTGATACGTGTCGATGAACGGTTTGGTCTTCTCGGTGTGTTCGCTGGTCGCCGTGGCGCTGGCGTAGCCCACGCCGTACCGGCACGCGCCGTTGGTCAGCCGGTAGTACGACGGGAGCTGCATCGGAACGTGAATGCCGCCGAAGGCGAACTGTCGCTGCTCGGGTCCCCAGTCGGTGATGGCCTTGGTGCCGGTGTGGGCCGTCGAGATGAACGCCGCGTCGGCCCCCGACGCCTCGACATCGTCGTAGATCGACGAGAAGTCGTCGGTCGCCGGCGGATACCGGTTCCACATCGTCACGTCGATGTCGAGGTCGCCGAAACGACTCTGGTAGAACGCCCACAGCCCCTCGGTCCAGCCGTAACCTTCAGCGAGCACCGCGATGGAGTCCCAGCCGATGTCGGCCCCCTTCTGGGTCAGGAAGTCGATCTGGGCCTGCGCGAGGTTCGCGCCGTTGATCGGGCCGACGCGGAAGTGATACTTGTACTTCTCGTAGCCCTCGTTGACCATCTGGCTCGCCGTCGTCGTCGCGGAGCCGGCCGTCAGGTGGAGCGTCTCCTGCTCGGCGATGTCGTCCATCAGGGGGACGAGCGCCTCGCTCGTGGAGACGCCGACGGTGACGTCTGCGCCTTCCTCGAGGACGAGTCGCTGGTACTGGCGACGGGCCTCCTGCGGGCTCGAGTTCGTGTCGCCGACGACCATCTCCACCTCGCGGCCGTCGATTTTCCCCACTTCCTCCACGGCGATGCGAGCGCCCTGGACGAGCGAGCGACCCATAGAGTTGTTGTCGGGATTCGGCGCGAGAACGCCGACCGTCACCGGTTCGACGTCGTCGCCGCCGACGATCGATCCCGCAGTCTCGAGACAGCCTGCCAGCGAGAGTCCGGCAGCGGTCCCCGCGGTCGTTTTGAGAACGCGCCGCCGATCGAAGCCGCGCCGTCGGAGGGGGCCGACAGTGCTGTCTGCGGTGTCGCCGTCGTGAGAGCCGTCCATATATTGGACAGTCATTCCGACCTATCTTTCTTAACGCTTGCGAAGAATATCATCTGGGAGTCAGGAATGTGTGAGTGAATCGACCCTGATAGCTGATTTTTCGGTTCCTCGACACCAAATCAGATACTCCCGTTAAATTATGCGTAACGCTATAGTAACGTGGACGAGAGCCGAGAGAGTGTGTCCGTTTGGACACCGCGTGCTCCCGTCTCACGATTATCAGCTCCGATAACCACGGAACACCATTTATGTAGTGACAACATCACGCGTGTTCTATCGATGGATATCGCTAGACGACTGGTGCCGACAGCTATCCGACGCAGGTACGCGGTCAAGTTCGGGATCGCGTTGCTCATTCTCGGGCTGTCGGTCGGCCTGATCGGATACGGTGCAACCGCAGGGATTACTAACCAGGTCGAAGATCGCGTCCAGACCGATCACGCGTCTTCGGCCAGTCAAGAGGCACAGAGTCTGCAGATGTGGAACGAGCAGAACGAACACACGGTCGGGACGATGGTCAGATCGGACGTCGTCGCCAGTGACGACCCGCAGGCGATCCAACAGCGGTTCCTCGACTGGCAGGAGCACTTAGACACCGACACGTTCGATATCTCCTACGTCGACATCGCCAACGAGACAGTGACGGCGAGCACCAACGAGGCCTACCGCGACGTGCCGACCAGCGAATTCGACAACGTTCCGAGCGAAGCCTACACGCAGTCGACCGCGTCGGTCCCGTGGGTCTCGGACGCCTACGTCGCCCAGGGCGAGTTCGGACAGAACACCACCGTCATCACCTACGTCCAGCGCTCCGCCGCGAACGAGGACCGAGCAATCGTCTACACCGCCGACCTCGAGGCGTACGCCAACCAGCTTCAGGACAAGGAGGGCGTCACGACGATGATCGTCGACGGTGACGACGAGATCATGCTCGACAACGTCGGCTACGGCGCGGAAGTCCACGACGGCTCGGATGAGAGCCACGGGGACGGAAGCAATCGCGACCACGCGACGCTCGGCATGCGCTACGGCGGTAGCACCGACCTCCTGCAGTCGGCGCGGACCGAGGACGCGACGACGATGCGAGTCTCGGGTTCGTCGCTGACCTTCGGCGAGAACGCGTACGGATTCGACAGTAACAGCGATTACGTCACCAGTTCCGCGCGCGTGTTCGGGACTGATTGGGTCGTCGTAAGCCACGAACCCGCCGGACAGGCGCTCGGGTTCGTGAACACGATCAACACGTGGGGGATCTACGCGACCATCGTCGGCGTCCTCCTGATCGGCATGGTCGGTGCGGTCCTCGGTCGGAACACCGCCGTCTCGATCGACCGACTCACCGACAAGGCCGGTCAGATGGAGGAGGGGAATCTCGACGTGGACCTCGAGACCAAGCGGATCGACAACATCGGCCGGCTCTACGATGGTTTCGACTCGATGCGCGTCGCGTTGCGCGAGCAGATTGAGGAAGCCGAAGCCGCCCGCGAGGAGGCCGAACGCGAACGCGAGCGCGTCCAGGAGATCAACGGTCACCTGCAAGAAAAAGCCGCCGAGTACTGTGCGGTCATGGGTGCTGCCGCCGACGGCGACCTCACTGCCCGCGCGGACGCCGAAAGCGACAACGAGCAGATGCAACAGATCGGCGAGGACTTCAACGAGATGCTCGACGAGATCGAGCGGACCATCGCCGAGCTCAACCGGTTCGCGACCGACGTCGCGACCGCCTCCGAGCAGGTGACCGCCTCGAGCGAGGAAGTTCGCTCCGCGTCCCAACAGGTCACCGGCTCGATCCAAGAGATTTCGGACGGCGCGGATCGTCAGAACGAGTCGTTACAGTCGGTCAACCAGGAGATGAGCGGGCTCTCGACGACGACCGAAGAGATCGCCGCCTCCTCGAACGAAGTGGCCGACATCGCCGAACGGACCGTCGACACCGGCCGAGACGGCCAGGAAGCCGCACAGGCAGCGATCACTGCGATGGACGAGATCGAGGGCGAAGCGGGCAGCGCCGTCGCTGAGATCCGCCGACTCGAGGAGGAAGTCCAGCAGATCGACGAACTCATCAACACGATTTCGGAGATCGCCCGCCAGACCAACATGCTGGCGCTGAACGCCAACATCGAGGCCTCCCGATCCGCGGGCGGCAGCGACGACGAAGGGTTCTCCGTCGTCGCAAAGGAGGTCAAGGCGCTCTCCGAGGACGTCGCCGAGGCGGCCGACGAGGCAGAAGATCGGCTCGAGGCGATTCGAGAACGAACCGAGCAGTCCGCCGTGGAGGTCGAAGGCACGAGCGACGACATCGAGGACGCAAGTGAACAGGTCGAGGAGGCCGTTCACGCGCTCGAGGAGATCGCAGACCTCGCACAGCAGACCAACGTGGGGGTCCAGGAGATTTCCGCGGCGACCGAAGAGCAGGCCGCCTCGACTCAGGAGGTCGTCGCGATGGTCGACGACGCCGCGACGATCTCGGAGGAGACTACCTCCGAAGCCGAAAACGTCGCCGCCGCCGCCGAAGAGCAGACCACCGCACTGACCGAGGTCACGCAGTCCGCTTCGAACCTCTCCCAGCAGGCCGCACAGCTCTCCGAAGCGCTCGACCGGTTCGACACCGAGGTCGACCGCGACGATGTGGACCTCGAGTCGATGATCGATACCGACGCGGAGTTGGCGGCGACCGACTCGACGTTCGAGGCCGACACCGAGGCGATCGACGGGCCGGACGACGAGAACCGAGGGATCACGTTCGATGCGGCCGACGATCCGAACGACTCCGACTCGGACGACCGCCTCACGTTCGACGACGGAGCGGATGACACGCTCGAGGCCGAGCCGATCGAGACAACCGATGGAGACCAGTTGGCTGCGGATGCACTCGAGAGTAATCCGGGCGACGACCCCGTCGAGCCAGCGGGGAGCGAGCCCGAGCAGGCGGCCGACGACGAGTCAGCCGCGGACGGGCAACGCGACGGCGATGCCGGCGAGATCGGTGCGGAAGAGATCCTCGGGATCGAAGAGCGTGACGACGGTGCGACCGACATCGGCACGTCGGACACGACCAATGGCTCGCCCGACTCGACCGACCCGCTCGCGGAGGAGACGGAGACGGCGGATCCACTTGCAGATACCACGGAGACGGTTGATCCGCTCGCGGAGGAGACGGAGTCGGCGGATCCACTCGCGGACGATAGTCACACGAGTGCGCCGCTCGGGGACGAGCGCGACACGACGACAGAGTCCGGAGATGACGATGTCGACGCGAGCGCCGGATTCGAACCGGCGGGCGACTCGGCTACCGACCTCGAGCAGGGATCGACTGCCGGGGACAACGGTGACACCGAACCAGACGAATCGACGACCGCCGACGGTTCGTCGGCCGACGACGCGGCCGAGACCGCGGATGACGATGACGAGTCGACCGAAAGCGACGACGTGTTCACGTTCGGCACGGCGAGTGACGAAGACGACGAGTAATCGGCGTCGGTCTCGTTCGCTACCTTTTTGACTGCCGTCTCGGAAGGAATCGGCATGCTTACCGTGCGGGCACCGGCGACGAGTGCGAACCTCGGGAGTGGCTTCGACGTCTTCGGCCTCGCTCTCGGAACGCCCGCCGACATCGTTCGGGTCGAACGCGCCCCGGAGACGACGATTTCGGTTACCGGAGCCGGCAGCAAGTACATCCCTGAAGATCCGGCCAAGAACACCGTCGGTGCGGTCGCCGAGGCCCTGGATGCCCCGGCCCGCATTCGGATCGACAAGGGCGTCCGCCCCTCCTCGGGGCTGGGATCGTCGGCCGCGAGCGCGGCTGCTGCCGCCGTCGCGCTCAACGCCCTCTACAAGCGCGGCCGCTCCCGTGAAGACCTCGTCAGCGTCGCCGCCAAAGGCGAAGCGGTCGTCTCCGGCGAGGCGCACGCGGACAACGTCGCGCCCTCCCTGCTCGGCGGCTTCACCGTCGTCACCGACGACGGCGTCACGCAGGTTGACGCGTCCGTCCCCGTCGTCGCCTGTCTCCCCGAAATATCCGTCTCGACGCGGGACGCGCGCGGCGTCGTCCCCGAGTCAGCCACCATGGACGAGGTCGTCACCACGGTCGGCAACGCGGCAACGCTGACCGTCGGCATGACGCGAGACGACCCCGAACTCGTCGGCCGGGGGATGAACGACGATATCGTCACGCCCGAACGGACAAAGCTCATCACGGGCTATGAGGACGTTCGCGAGGCCGCCCTCGAGGCGGGCGCGACCGGCGTGACGGTCAGCGGTGCCGGCCCCGGGATTCTGGCGGTCTGTCACCGCCGGGATCAGCGCGCGATCGCGTCGGCGATGGTCGACGCCTTCGACGCGGCCGGCGTCGAGAGTCGGGCCTATCAGACCGCGATCAGCGAGGGGGCGACGCTGTACCGGGACGACTCGTAGTCACGGATGGGGACGAGAACCGACGGAGCGCTCGCGCTGGTCGCACTCGCCGCGTTCGCGGGCCTCGTCGTCCTCGTCGATGCATCGCTCTCGATAGGCTTCCTTCTCGTCGGCGGTACCGCGACTATTTGTTTCGAACTGCTCGCCGCTCGAGACCCCGCGCTCGTCCGCGACTACTGGGAACGCCGGCCCGTCCAGTTCGCGTCGCTCGCGGTGGCGATCGGCGGGGCCGCCATCGGTGCCCGAATTGCACCGGAAATAGCGCTGTCGCTGTGCTGTGGCGCGACGGTAACCTATCTCGTTTTTCTCGCGCTCCTCTGGATGGGGGTTCTCCCGCCGCTGGAGACGTGGTGGGGGTCGGACTCGTGACGGTTGCCTCACCGCGGACGAGCCGCCGTCTTCCAGCGGCGACCGTAGATACGGGGCAAGGCATCGACGGGTGCCTGTCGGACGTTCGTCGGCACGGTCGAGACTCTCGTGGAAACGCTCGCCGGGAGCGGGCCGTACGGTACCGACGAGACCGCAGTCGGGTTGTTCGAGATCGGTTTTCGGCCGGCGTAGCCGGGGCCGCGCTGCGTCGACTCGTAGAGTTCCTCGAATTTCGAATGGCTGTCGATGACGCCGTTTCGAGCCGCCTTCGCGGCCTTTTTCGCTTCCTGCTGCAGAGCCGCGTTCGTCGCGTCGGGTTTCACGTCGTCGACGAACTCTCTGACTTTCGCCGCCGCCTCGGAATCGCCCGACGACTCGAGCGTGTCGGAGCCGACCACGTCCTCGAGTTCGCTCCGCAGTTGTTGCAACTCCGTCCGGAAATCAACGAGATCGACGGTATTCCAGAGTTCGCGCAGTTCGATGGCGTCCCGAATCGTGCTGAGATCTAGTATCTGGTCCAAATCCTTCTCGCGGATCGCGTTCGGAAGCTGATCCAACTCGACGAGATCCGGCAGCGCCGACACATTGACGGCATCCGGCAGATTCTCGAAATCGATCGTCTCGAGGAGGTCGTCGACTTCCGCGACGACGTCCCAGAGTTCGGCCGCCGTCGCCGCCAGCGCGTCGTTCGAACCGTCGGTTGTGGCTTCCCGGAGCAACCGCTCAGTTCCCGCCGTGATCCGGTCGGCGAGGTGCTCGACGCCGGTCGGGGATGTCGTCTGGCTCATACGGTCGGGATGCGGGAGACGGATAAAACGAGCGTGCTTGCCGATTAGTTCCGGTTCCGGATAGTCAGCGCGCGAACACGGATCAGTCGTCAGTCAGCCTAGACGCCCCGACCCTGCATCTTCTCTTCCTCGGGGAGGTCGACGTTCGCGTCGCCTT
>Ga0136566_1000866_pt1 | contig 11109 bp, 10 predicted proteins | sample AntDeeMetagenom2_FD_104786 | JGI IMG/M metagenome (GOLD analysis project Ga0136566, IMG submission 104786) | Saline lake microbial communities from Deep lake, Antarctica - Metagenome #2 | ecosystem: Environmental > Aquatic > Non-marine Saline and Alkaline > Saline | place: Antarctica: Deep lake... | reverse complement strand
CTCGTTGAACGGCTGTACGACGAGGGCGTGGCGACGGTGTACGTGGGCGACTTGACCGACGTGCTGGAAACGCACTGGTCGGTCAGGGTGAACGAGAAGACGCACAACTTCTGGGCGTTCAAGAAGTTCATCCACCGTCTCTCGTGCGTCTGTGAGGTGTACGGTATCTCCCTCGAAGCCGAGTCGGAAGCGTGGACGAGTCAAACGTGTCCCGAATGTGGCGACCACGAGGAGACGGTTCGCCACGGGGATACGCTGACGTGTCCGTGCGGTTTCGAGGGACACGCCGACCTCACGGCGTCAGAGACGTTCCTTCGAGAAAACAGCGATACGGAAGTCAGGCCGATGGCACGGCCCGTGCGATTCGAGTGGGACGACCACGACTGGTCGGGGAAATCACACCCCCACGAAAGTCCCAAAGAAGTGCGCACAAACCCGCAAGTTGCCTCCGTGGATCGGTAGCCGAACCCCCAACGGAGGAATCCTCTCGCTTTAGCGCGGGGAGGATGTCAAGTACGGCGAACTCGTCCCAATCAGTAGAGATGACGCATGCACTCGCTCCCTCAAGTGCGTTTTCGGACGAGACAGCGTATTCGATGTTCGAGAAGTGGGTTCGCATATTCTCGGCCGCAACGGAGTCGTAAGCGTCGACGGTCGCGTCACGTTCTTGAGGCCGTTGATGGTGGTGGAGTTCTGTGCTAACAGCGGAAGCAGTGGGGTGGGTGTGTCGAGTCTCTACTAGGCCAGTCCTTCTCGATGGAACACCAACTCGTCCGATAGGCGATGTATGACGATGAGACCATTATCGTGATTTCGACGCGAAGGAGGGATTTCTTGGCGTGAAAAACGTCCTCGGTGGTGAGCGCATCATCGTCGGGCCCCGTGGACTGAACCAACTTGGACTCAAACCCACCCTAATCCGGACTACTGGTAGGACTCACAGACCCGCGCGACACCCTCCTCAAAGTCGATTGTCGGCTCCCAACCCGTTGCTTCATTGAGTTTCGAGTAGTCGGCCATCGTGTCGTGGACGTACACTTCGAGGGGGTTCTCGATGTACGTGGGTTCGATTTCGGTGCCGAGTTCGTCGTTGATCATCTCCACCATCGTGTTGAAGGAGTAGCTCTCGGCCGTGCCGACGTTGTAGATGCCTTGGAGTTCGTTGTCGGCGGCGAGCTCACAGGCACGGACGATGTCGTCGACGTGCGTGAAGTCGCGTGTTTGTGTACCGTCGCCAAACAGCTCTGGGCGTTCACCGCTGGCGATCTTGTGGGTGAACTGGGCGACCGTGTTTGCGTACTCGCCCTTGTGTTCCTCGGCGCCGCCGAAGCCCTGATAAACTGAGAAGAAGCGCATCCCTGCAAGGCTCATCCCGTGAAAGTTGTGGAAGTACTCAGCGTACCGTTCGCGTGCGAGCTTCGACGCTTCGTAGCCGGTTCTGGCTTCGACGTCCATGCTCTCAGGGGAGGGTTCGGTGCGGTCGCCGTAGATTGAGGAGGTGGTGGCGTACACGACGGTATTGCAGCCGTCTTTGCGGGCCTGCTCAATTGTGTTCACGAATCCCTCGACGTTGACGCGGGCCCCCTTTGCGGGGTTCTCTTCGTGCATCTTGTAGGAGGAGAGCGCCGCGAGGTGGAACACGACGTCGACGTCGGTGGGGAGGTCTTCTTCGACGACGGATTTATTGACGAACTCGACTTGCTCGGAGAGGTTCTCTGGAGTTCCGAGGTAGCAGTCATCGACGGCGATTACGTCGTTGTTCTTAGAGAGGTGGTTCGCGATATTGGAGCCGATGAAGCCGGCACCGCCCGTGACGAGGACGCGTTTGTTCTGCATGACGGTTCATGTTCGGTATTTTGGGTAAGGGTTGCGATTGGTGGATTTGCTGTCAGTCCCTGTCGCCGATAACGATCCCGCCGCAGTCGACGCAGACGTAGTCACCGTCGACGGTTTCCGCTGTTGGGGCGTTACACGAGATGCACTTCACGCGCGAGGAGCGGACGGATCGGGGGTAGCGGCTCATGGATAGTGGTACATGGCGGTTAACTAATGGCTCCCGGTTCGGGCTCGCTGAATCTTCTACACTGCAGAAGTCGCGGTCCGAGACGTTGGACCGCTACAGTATAGTCTTCAGCCCTTCCCGTAACGAGACTGTCGGCTCGAACCCGAGCTCCGACCTCGCCTTCGAAATATCCGCGACGCTCTCGTCGATGTCGCCCGGCCGTGGATCCGTGTAGGTCACTTCGGAGTCGGTGTCGGCAACGGCGCATATCGTCTCGGCGAGCTCGGCGATGCTCGTCTGTTCCCCACGGCCGATGTTGTACGCTTCCCCGGTATGCTCTGTCGTCGCTGCTAGCAGGTTGGCCTCGACGACGTCGTCGACGTGGACGAAATCTCGCGTCTGCGAGCCGTCGCCGTCGACGGTAATCGGTTCTCCAGCGAGCGCTTGGTCCCGGAAGATGCTGATGACGCCACCGTAGTCGCCCCCGCGCTGACGTGGGCCGTATATGTTGAAGTAGCGGAGGGCGACTGTTTCCGTGTCGTAGAGGTCGTTGTAGACCTGCGCATATCTGTCGATGGTCCACTTGTCGATACCGTAGGGCGAGGTCGGGGTTTTGGAGTCCGCTTCCGAGATGGGGATTGTCTCAGGTTCACCGTAGATGGCGGCGCTCGAGGCGAGGACGAGTCGGAAATCCTTCTCGCGCGCGAGTTCGAGGAGGTGCAGTGTTGCGTCGGTATTCACCTCGTGGCAGGATTCGGGTTCTTCGACGGATTTCTCGACGCTCACGACGGCGGCCTGGTGGAAGACGATATCAACGTCGTCTGTGAGCTCGTCCAAGAGGTTGCGGTTCCGGATGTCGCCCTGCTCGAAGGATACAGTATCAGGTACGTCGCTCTCAGTGCCAGCAGAGAGATTGTCGAGTGCGATTACGTCGTTTTTGTTGGCTAATCGCTCAGTGAGGTGGCTCCCGACGAAGCCGGCGGCACCCGTGATGAGGATTTTGTCGTCTTCTACTGATGTCATATATCACCGTCTGATTTCCGGAGGGTAATAGGTTCGTCATACTTGCCAGCGTGCTGTCTTATGACAAAATTAATAACCGCTTACCTATTGGACCTGAGTATGTGCATCGTTTCGGAGCCAGCGCCCCTGAGAAACTGCTTCGGAGTTACTTTAGGAGGGTCCTAAGTATCTGTCCGACGAGGATTGAAGGCTGATGTCGCGCTCTGAACTTACGTCACCGAGTGCGGATTCCTCTGTTTCAAAACCGGCTGTCGGGCTGGTTGCAAGTGATGAAGTCGAGGTATTGAGAAATCTGCTTGGAGCGTTGGAACACAACCTTCCCGTTATCCTCGCGAATACGGGCGAGGCTGAGACTGTTGTCGATATCGCTCGGCGGCTCGGGGTGCAGATCGTCGAGCCTCCCGAGGGTGTAGAAACGATAGACGAACTGCGTGACCACTTCGCGACTGTCGCGAGCGGTGAATCCGTCTCGGGAATTATTGTCCCAGAAGACAGCAGCACCCCAATCAATTTCGAGCGGAGTGTCGCGGAGTTCGATCCGGACGAACGTGTAAGCGGAACCGTCAGCGAAAAAGCCGACGGCGAACTCGGCGTGCTGGCGGCGATCCCCGCTTACAACGAGGAGGCGGCCATCGCAGACGTGGTGACTGAGACGAAGCAGTACGCTGATCTCGTGTTGGTCATCGACGACGGCAGCAGCGACGATACGGTACTACTGGCGAAGGAAGCTGGTGCGACGGTCATCGAACACGAGGAGAACGGTGGCTACGGCGCCGCGCTTCGAACGGCGTTCCGGGAGGCGAACAGGCGTCGGGCTGACCACCTCGTGATTCTCGACGGTGATGGCCAGCACGACCCGAGCGACATCCCCGGGGCAGTCGACGTGCAGGGTGACGGCGCCGATATCGTCATCGGAAGTCGGTTTGCGGAGGGTTCGGAAACGGAGCTTCCGCTGTACCGGCGTTTCGGGCTGGCAGTTGTGAACGCCTTGACGAACCTCAGCATGGGCGTCGTTCGTTCGAAATCACGCGTTGGCGATACTCAGAGCGGTTTCCGGACGTACAACCGTGAGGCCATTGAGTCGTTGAGTGAAGACCCGAGCATCGGCTCGGGGATGAGCGCGAGCACGGACATCCTGTACCACGCCCATCAGCACGGTTATGAACTTGAGGAAATCGGGACGACGATCGATTATGATGTGGAGGACGCGAGTACGCACAACCCGGTTTCGCACGGGATTTCGCTGGTCGGGAATATTCTCAGGACGGTTGAGCGGGAACGGCCAATTATGATTCTTGGTGTTCCGGGGTTTCTGAGTTCGTTCGTTGGGCTCGGCTTCGGATACTGGACCTTCGTGAACTACATCAGCTCGGGAACGTTTCCGATCGAGTTGGCGCTGATTTCGGCGACGTTCGCTCTAGGGGGTGTATTCGCATGCTTTACGGCAATTATTCTGCACTCTCTTAATACTCACCTAGAATAGAATCACAGCAACTACAATTATCACAAGATGGATTTAGCCTTTCAGACGACGATAGCTTACGGCGGTCTCGGACGTTATAGTATTGGATTACTATCGAAATTAGCAGACTATTGTGACACTATTACAGTATATCCTACTCCACTTTCTGCGGAAGTGCCCACTCAACATGAATGGTGGCGTGAGGTTCCGGAGAACGTGTCTGTTGTGAAGAAACACAACTTCGCACGTAGCCTTCTTAGAGATTCAACCAATTTCAAGAAATACGACCTCGTCCACATTAATTATGCCTCCTTAGGGGTCCCTGCCTTACTCGCGAACTCACTTTTCAACACCCCATATGTGTACACAGTTCACCATTTTGACAGCCCTAGTCGCGTTACTAGTGACTTCGGACTCCGGCTGAAATACGAAGTTGAACGGAAACTGTGTTTTCCCTTAGTTTCTTCGAGAGGCGCGCTGGCTACGGTGTCTGAGTATAACGCTAAACGGATGGATGGGCGGGCAGACACAGTTATCCCCCATGGAATAAACCCAGAGAGAGTCCAAACTGGTTCGGATTTCGAAATTCGGGATCGGTTCGGTCTGAGAGAGAACTCAGATATCGTGCTTTTCGTAGGGAAATTTCACTCTTATAAAAATACTATTGACTTAATAAAAGCGTTTAGTCTTGTTTCATCTTCTTCTGACGCAGAATTGGTTCTGTTATCTAGTGGCGGCCATGAAGAGCAGAAGATACGGTCAAAGATCTCTGATCTAGGTCTCGAAAGAGATGTGTCTATTATTGTGGACATAACGGATGAATTACTTTGCTATTTCTATAATGAGGCGACTGTCTTCGCTTTCCCCTCCCAAGCAGAAGCATTCGGACTAGTATACCTGGAGGCTATGGCAGCGGGATTACCGGTAATCCACAGCGGCGAAGGGGGTGGAGCTGAGGTTGTAGGCGATGCTGGGATTTCAGTTAACCCAGCTGACCATGAGGAATTTGCGACTCAAATCCTGCGGGTGCTTGGTGACCCAGTCCTCCAAAATCAATTACAAGCAGCTGGGCTTTCACGAATTGAGAGATTTACTTGGGAGAATGCTGCTTCTCAATATGCTGAACTATACGAATCTATTCTGTAGTCGTCTTAGCTATCGAAGCATAAATGGAATCGAGCTCTGCGGCGCATTTTTCCCAGGAGAATAACTTCGCTCTCTTGGTCCCTTTTTCCCGGAGGTTCTGAGAGATTTCGGGATTAGTAAGTATCTCGCAGACCGATTGAGCAAATCCTTCAACATCTCCAGGGGGGTGTAATCGACCTGCATCCCCAACCACTTCTGGAACTGATGCAACTTGAGTAGCTACTACGGGCGTTCCGCAAGACATTGCTTCTAGTGGCGGGAGACCGAACCCCTCATAAGTTGATGTGCTGATGAAGACATCTGATAGCGTGTACAAATCGCAGATCTCGCTTTCCTCAATAAATCCTAAATCAATCACGCTATCCTCTACACCTAGAACTTTTGACAGATCACTATGTTCTCCGAGACCTCTCGGACGAAGTAATTTAACATCGGAATCCAGGGAGTCCCGCACCTTACGAAGCACTTTCAATAGTGTAGGGATATCTTTTCGTTCATTGTTGTTCCCCATATGAACTATATAATGGCTCGATTCAGAAAGTCCGTGCTTGTTAGCAAACCGTGTGACTCGTTCTTCGGTAGCCGGGCTAAACTCCCTACTAACTCCATTATAAACTGTGTTCACTTTTAGACTTGGAATAGACAAGTGGTTCTGGATATCTTGGGAGGTAGACTCAGAAATAGAGATTATTTGATCCGACTTCTTTGTACCATAGAAAAGTGCTTTAGAAACCATTTCTTCAACTATATTCCCAGCCAATTTCAGATAGACCAGATCGTGGACTGTTGTAATAACTGGGTCGATTTTCGGGGAGAATGCGAGATTCACCATATTTTGGTCCGCTAGATGATATACATCAAATCCCTCGGGTACCTCCTTACCTAATCCGTAGATCGCCATGGCTGTCCCCACTGTTCCTGTTTTCCTTATCACCCTGTTGGATAGCTGACTTAAAGAATGGATTACTGTCCGTTCCCCAGATTGGTTTATCTTAATTAATTTGTTATCTTTTTTATCTATGTAGAATTGCACTATATTGTTGGATGACTTTCCTTGCAACTCGTTAGCATACCGACCTACCCCGCTGCCTTCTGGAGCACTATTAATTAGTGCTACGTCCAAGTTCTTTGCCATTCTTAGTCAGTTCTCTGTAAATGACTCTCCTCTAAGTATTGAGTGCATTTCCCCTCGAACATCTGGATGAAGAATAACTAATAATAGATACACAAGAACTGCGCTTGTAAGTAGAATTAACAACTGTATTCTCTCCACAGATACATAAGTTTGTTTGGCAGCAAAAATCAATGCGGCCATTATTCCCGCACTCAGGCAGTACCAACCAATTTGTTCTGTTGGAACTGATATTTTAATGCTCTTGGAGAGGAATTGTGTTTCAACAGACACTAACGCTATGTAAGACAGGAGTGTTGCGACTGCTGCACCGACTAGTCCAAATCGCGGAATAAGCATGGTATTCAGTGCGATATTCGTACATACTGCCACTAAAGTTGCGATAGCAGCTAAATTCGGTTTGTTCATTCCCCGAAGAGTATAACCGGTAACTTGCTCGATTGCTTGAAACAGTTTCTGTACCATGATGATAATAAATACTATCTCCACGATGGGTGATCTGATATCGAAGAATATTCTCAGAATCTCCTCACCAAGAACAAGGGTGCCAAATAAGGCAGGGATTACGAAAATGAGGGAAAGTGACATAGACCGCTGAACGACCGACTCTATAATCTCGTGTCTACCATCTGCCTCTAATGAACTGACTATCGGGAACGTGGAGTTTCTAACGGCCCAACCAAATAGAACAGTTACGCCAGTAAGGCGCCAAACAATCTCGTACGCCCCGACTAGCGCTGGACTTAGGAAAACGCCCGCAATAAGGACATCTGTCCAGTTATACACTCGCCATCCTGCCTCTGATATAATGTCATATTTTCCGTACTGAAAAAGTGATGCTGCTCTCTTTTTATCAGGCTTAACTGGTGCAAGTGGGACCTTCACAAGTCCAATCGTGACTACAATGACTAGAGCGGCAATATACCCGTGTATTAGCGCAAATGATTCGGTCCCTACTTGTGCAAATAGTGTTCCAAATAGGACCCACCCCAACTGTTCTACACCGATCATGTAGGCTGTTTCTTCGACACGCATATCACCATTTAACGAACGTCTTAGCAAATCGGAAATGTTCTTCAAGAGAATTGTAACGGGGATCAGGTACGCAACCTCGACTCCGATATACGGGTTAATTATTGGAGAAAGATACAGAACTGTTGCCGTGACAAGTGTAAATAATAGTAATTTCAGGGGTAGTGCTGCGTAAACTGTCTCTGGTACTGGTTCACCTTGACTGATCCTCTTTTCAACAGCGCCATTTATACCCATATCAGCAAATAGTTCTGAGACACCTACTAATGCCAAGAACAGGAAGTACATGCCAAGATTTCCGACGCCTAGGGTCTGGGAGAACCAAATTAACCCGATGAACGAAAAAACCGCATTCGCAACCTTCGCGACAGCAATTTTCCCGATTGAATCCCATGGAGACATCTTCTTTTATATAGTCTCCCCCCCTTCCCAACTTATATCTGATGATTAGCCTTTTGGTAGTGTTCAGATAAGCTGATTCCACGTGAAGGCGAACGCTTGGAGCCAATTTTCGACAGTCTCTGCTTCGGCGTGGCTGAAACAGTTTGAGAACTGGCTGGTTCGACGTTTTAGTTCTCGAAAGACACGTTCGACGCTGTTCCGATTCCCGTGTTTTTCGTATCGGAATCGGAAGTTGTGTCGGTGGAGTGCCACTTGCAGCCACGGTGCAGAATCGACGAAAAAGAGTGCGTCATCGACGAGATGTTTCTCGCGGAGTTCGGCGAGGAACATATCGGTAATCGCTTGATTTCTGGTCGGAGAGAGGTTCACGTGTAGCAAGCGGTTCGTTGCAAGATGGACAGCCGCGTAATGCCAAAATCGTTCGTCATTCAGATGGATCACGGTTTCGTCAACAGCAACGTGACCCGGATTTGCGCCATCACGGGGCTGTAAATCAGCTTTCTGTACCCCGTTGTGAATGGTCGAACGACAGCGTTCGACACCAACCTATCGAGAATAGAGACGGTATCTGAAAGTGATAGTCTAGCCAGATGGGGTCGGATACCGAGCTTCAGCGCCGATTCGGGTGTCGACTCTCGCTCCGCAAAATCTAACTCGAAGCAGTCGCTACCTCCGTCGAGGCGGGCGATTTCTAGCATAGATCACTCCAAAATCGCACCGCCTCACTCTGTGTCCTTATTGTACGTGCCAATTTTGAATCAAACTTTCCAGAATCCAGGTTGGCACAAGAAATGAAAAATATAGAGCAGGCACTTTCCGACCCCGCACCACGACAATACGCCTCAATCCTAAGTTACATGGCCGGAATTTCTACCCTGGCACAGACTACGAGAATTTTGAGGACATTACAGTGAAGCAAACTACCACGGAAAAGCCGTTCAATGTGCAGGTCCATAACAACCCACGCAAAGAGCAGTGGTACTCGGGACAACTGCATGAAAATTTCGAGGACTTCGCCGACTGGACCGTCAATAACGGGTCACTCACGAGGGTGTCATAGAATAGTTCTCATAGCGTGATGACGGTGCTTCCTGGATTGTCTCCGCGTTCGTCGTTGGTGATTGCAACGACGAGACGAAGGCACAGCGCGAGGAACACTTGTGCTCGTGCGTGGACGCGGCCTCGGGCGCGGACGTGCCCGAGGCCGCAGTCCTTGACGGCGTCGTTGGTTCGTTCGACTCCACTCCGGCGATTGTACGTCTCGTCTAGCGTCGATTGCTTCAGCTGAACGTCCACACTGTGTTCGTCGATGCGGGCTTCGACCCTGTACTCGATGTCTTTCGGATCGTCGGTGTTTCGTGCGTTGTACGGAGCGACTGGCACGACCCCTGCGGCCAGCAGGTGGTCGTGCCAGTCGAGCGTGTCGTAGGCGCTGTCACCAAGCATCCAGATCGGTTTCTCGACGGCGAGCGCGTCACAATAGTACGTAAGGGAAGTTATGGGCGTAGAGTGAGACATCGACGTAATGAGCGGAGATCGTCGCAAGGAGATCGTTCGGCACCTGAGTGAGGAAAATCTCGATCGGTTGCTCGCTGAAACGGATGATGAGAAGGTGAGCAAACGGCTCACCTTCGTCAAACGCCTCTACAAGGGAGCAACGCTTGAGGACGCTGCCGACGATGTCGGCAAGTCAGCTTCTACCGGCAGTCGCTGGGCCCGACGATGGAACGAAGGCGGGCTCGGCCTGCTCACGCCGAACTTCGGGGCCGGTAGGCCCCCGAAGCTCGGCGAACACGAGCGACGAGAGCTGCTCGAACTCCTCCGAGACGGGCAGCCTTGGAAAAAACAGGAGATACAGCATCTCATCAACCAGGAGTTCGGTGTTGAGTACCACCCTGTCTACCTCGGTCAATTTCTCAAAACGCTCGGTCTCTCCTACGCTATCCCGCGAACAAAGCGTCCCTCTCGCCCTGAGAACGCCGAAGAGGTTCTCGACGAACGCGTCGGCGACGCGTTCAACGAGACCGAAGCCGACAAGCCGCACAACAAACGTGACGATGACGACGAGGAAGGCTGGGTCGTCAACGACATCTATCCGGACGGCGGGACTGTCATCGGCTTCTTTGATACGTCACATCCACAGCCGTGGGACAACTCTCAACGGCTGTACTCCGTCGATGATCCGCACATCACCCGACCGCTGGTTCGTCACGACGAACCAACGGTCGGCTTCTACGCGCTCAACGGCGAGAGCGTGGTGAGTTTCCCGAGGATCAGACGAAAGAACGCATCTGCGACTGTCTCGAACGGATCCGCGAGCAGAATCCCGCTCCGCGGATTCTGCTCGTCTTGGATAATTTCTCCTCACACATCTGCGAGTACACGCGCAGGCGTGCCCATCAACTCGGCATCGATCTCGTCTTCTTACCGTTGGGTCGCCGGATCTGAATCCGATCGAACCGGTCTGGAAGAGTCTGCGGTGGGAAGCATCACCGCTGATCGTCGAGAGCGCGGAGGAATTACGCGCTCTCGTCACAGATCTCTTCGATCAGCTTACCAACAGACTGAGCTTCGCCCAATCCTGGATCAACGAATTCCTCGGCGCTCATTTGCAAAACTTATCTTAATGACTAAACTCGGCGTGGTCGAACGCGACCGCAAGCTCCAGATTCCCGCCTTCGTCTGGGCATTCGTGTTCGGCTTCGCCGCAGGCGAAAGCCAACACTCGCAGGGTTTCGACGCAGCTATAACTCGACAGCTGACGAGTCGATCTCACCGGGTGGGTTCTATCAGCGGTTGACGCCGACGCTCGCGGAGTACCTCCGCGACCTCGTCGAGCATGGTCTCGACGAGGTCGCTGTTCCCGACGCTGTTGACGCTGATATCAACCGATTCAGGGACGTGATAATT
>Ga0136566_1000847_pt1 | contig 11195 bp, 12 predicted proteins | sample AntDeeMetagenom2_FD_104786 | JGI IMG/M metagenome (GOLD analysis project Ga0136566, IMG submission 104786) | Saline lake microbial communities from Deep lake, Antarctica - Metagenome #2 | ecosystem: Environmental > Aquatic > Non-marine Saline and Alkaline > Saline | place: Antarctica: Deep lake... | reverse complement strand
GCGAGACATCCTCGCAGATGACACTCACAACATTCCAAGAGTCGAAATCCACTGCCAGCGACGACTAACTGGCATTCCCACCGTGTGGGAAGCCCCGTCGTTTACGACGGGGAGGATGTCACCGGTCAGTTGAACGGGTTGTCGGGCGTTTCCAGCCGCGTGACACCGTCGAGCGTGTCGAAGTCGTCGTCGAATGAATACAGGTACTCGATACCCTCGCGCTGCATGTATGCGGCGATGGTCGCGTCTCCGAACGACAGCCCCTCGTAGGTCTGGAACAGGTCGACGGCGCTGGGGAAGTCCTTCTGGGCCGCGTGCAGTACCTCGAATCCGGCGGACTGGTTCAGCCGCTCGTAGGTCTCGACGGCCTTCGAGTGCCGTTTCCGGTTGTGTATCCAGTTCAGCGTTTCGAGGACGATGTAGTTCGTCACTCGCCCCGTCGGGAGGTCGCCGTGATCCATCCCTTGGACGATCTCCATCGCGACGTTGTGGTGTTCATCGTCGGCGTCCGCCATCCCGACGAGGACACCTGTGTCGACGACTGCGACCGCCATCAGTTGCTCTCCGAGAACGCGGGGTCGCCCTCGTGGCCGGCGAGGTCGTGCGTCTCAGACCCGCCGCCACCCATCGACACCGGCTCGAAGTCGTCGAAGGCGCCGTATCGCTGCTTGACGACCTCGACCGAGAGGTTCCCCTCGTCGTCGGTGTCCCAGCGGAGCTTGTCGCCGGCCTCGATGTCGAGACGGCGCCGGAGCGCCGCCGGGATCGTGACCATCCCTCGGTCGCTGACCTTCGTTTCCTCGGGAGCTTCTTCAGTTGCCATACCCGACAGTACAGCCTCTCTTGTGATACATGTTGCGCCACATGCGGGTCAGCCGGGAAACCAGTCGATGCGCCGCTTCTCCCGAATCGTGGCGGCCATCTCCTTGGCCATCGCCTCGCGGTTCTCTTCGCTGACGTCCTCGTCGACGAGCATCCCACGGCCGGCGTCGTCCTTGTCCTCGGTCATAGTCCGTAGAGTTCGCTCCGCTCGAGGGCGCGGCTCACCGTCGACCGAGCGCAGTCCAGCCGGTCGGCGGCCTTCCGCTTCGAGAGTTCGTCTTTCTGCACCATGTCGAGGACGGCGACGACGTCGTGGTAGTTCTCGTCCTCGATGAGCTGGCCGTCGTCCTTCTCGAAGCCGAGCGGCGCCGGCCCGTGGTGATAGCCGTCCTCGTTCTGCCGGGCTGCGATCCCCTCGCGGGTGTTCATCTGCTTCACCCGCGCCTCCCACTCGGAGAACGCCCCGAGCATCTGCATCTGCAGGCGGGCCATCGGGCTGTCCTTGCCGTCCCCGAACGAGAGGTTGTCACGGACGAAGTGTACCTCGACGCCCTCGTCGGTGACCCGCTCGACGGTGCGCTGCAGGTCTTGGAGCGAGCGGGCCATCCGGGAGATCTCCTGAACGACCACGGCATCGACGTCGCCGGCGTCGACGTCGGCCATCAGGTCGCGGTACCCGCTCCGGTCGGTGGTCGTCCCGGTCGACTTGTCGCGGTAGGTCTCGATCTCCGCGAGGCCGGCGCCGAGTTCGTCCTGTGCGTAGTCGGTGGTCGCGGTCAACTGGCGGTCGAGGTTTTGGTCGGCCGTCGACACCCTCACGTAGCAGGCTACTGGCATCGTTCTTCGACAGGGTAGCCACCCACTTAAAGTTAGGAAGTTATCGACAGGCTGGCGGGGAACGCACGTTCTCGGACAGGGGCTGAAGCCACCTCGGCGCCTGAGGAGAGACCTTCGAACACACCCGCTCCGACTCGTCGAGGGATTTTCTCACAGATGTGCAAACTCACATCGGCCCTTTCTTTGGACGATTTTGGCGATATGCATAGGCGTGTCACTCGATTAAATGCCGGTAGAGCCCCGTCGGGCTCATTTGAGGCCATAACAGATTGCTCGACGGGTGTAGGAAAGAAAGAGCGAAAAGAGAAATTGCTCGACGGACGGGTGAACCCTACGGTTTCGAGAGCCTCGGCTGGCGACCGGGCGAGCAGCGCCGCGATCGCGACCGTCAGCCCGGCGGCGCCGAGGCCGTCGCGGCCCCATCACCCCCGCCCGGAGCGGGCAGTTGCGCCTCGCTCACCTCACGGCGCTCTCCAGCCCGGGGTTCGTCGGGATGAACCCGGACAGACCACGTATAGTAAACACCCTGTGCGTCTCGTCCGGGGTCGTCAGCAGCGGCGCGGGTGTCGCAGTCGGGCAGCTCGACCCGTGCAGGCCGCGGTTCCTCGACGACCGAGAACTCGTTCGCGTAGCCGTTCGGCGTCTCGCTCTTCTCGAGGAACCCGGCGTCGGTGAACCGGTTGAGGTGGCGCCGCACCGTCCGCCGCTCAGGCGGGTCGTCGAGCGCGTCGACGACGTCCGCGACGGTGACCTTCCGCCGGCTGGCCAGCTGGGAGAGCGCCGCCGCGGTCGCCTGTGCGCCCTTCGAGAACGTCTCGACGACCGTGCCCTCCGCGACGACCGGGAGATCGGGCCGAAGGGCCGCGGTGTGAGCGAAGACGAGAGCGCCGCCGGAGTCGCGCCCGAACCGGAGCGCCGCCTGCATCACCTGATCCTCCTGCATATGCCGCAGCAGTTCGTTCCCGACGGGCGAGTTGTAGTCGAGCGTCGACCCCCGGCCCGTCCGGTGAACCTCCTGCCCGGCGAGCGCGGCCCACCGCTCGACGAAGGTGTCGCTGAAGTGCTGGCACCCCAGCAGGACGGCCAGCCGGGAGTCGGCCAGCGCGTTCGAACCTTTCAGGTTCCCGTAGTGTTCGGTGGCCGAGGCGACGTCGCTCAGGCGCTCCTCGAGGTGGGTCTCGACGCCCTTCGTCGTGATGACGGCGGGCTGCTGGCCGACGGCGTCGGCGTACTGGCGGCCGACCTCGGCCACGAGTTCGACGTCGTCGTCGAGGTTCTTCCCGCTCGGGTCGCCCTCGTAGGAGTAGGCGTTCTGACTCGTCTGAACGACCTGCAGGCCGTACACCTCCCGGAGGAACTCGCGGCGCTCGCGCATCGAGTCGTGGATGTCGCGGGTCGTCACCTCACGGCCGAGGATCAGCTCCCAGAGCGTCGAGCGGCCGGTCGCGTCGAGCGCGACGACCGGGTTCTCCCCGCCGCCGGCGGTGAAGCCCGGCGGGTGGTTCACGACGGCGCCGTTCTGGTTGCGGTCGACGAGGATGCTGCTCTTCTGGTAGTCCACCGAGTTCAGGGTCGTGCCCTCGTCGCGTCCGAAGGTGAAGTTCTCCGTCCGGACGGTCGCGACGTCCCTGTCGTCGCTGGGGGCAAGCACGCCGCACAGGAGCGCGTAGGCGAGCGGGTGGGCGTAGCCGTCCTCGGCGTGCATCGCGAGCGTCTCGCAGCCCTCACGGCCGCCCTGAAGGGCCGTCCGCGCGGCGTCGAGCCGACCGCGGGCGCCCTCGTCGCGCTGACGGTAGCCCGCGACGGCGTCCTCGACGAGGCTCGCGAGCGTCCCGTCGACGTGCGGAGTGTCCTCGAGGGCGGCGTCGAGCGCGCCCTCGATGCTCTCGTCGCCCAGCTGGGTCTCGCGGAGCCGGTCGGCCAGTTCGTCGAGCTGGTTCAGGACGTTGGTGTGCCCGGCGCGGTTGTCGTCGTCGGTGAGCGCGGCCGAGAGTTCCGCTGTGACGGTCGTCACGACGGCCGCGTCCCACTCGGGATGCAGGCCCGTGAGGCGGTCGAGAGCGTCCTCGACGCCGAGGTCGCTGCACGCGTCCCGGCGGTTCTCGAGGAGCCACTCGGCGGTCTCGGCGGCGTCGAGCGCGGCGTCTGCCGCCCCGAGGACGCCGGCGATCTCCGCGTGTTCGGCGCCGGTGCCGTCGCCGGCGAGCCACTCGCGGACGGCCTCGTCGTGCCAGAGGTCGTCGGCCTTCCGGTAGACGTCCTCGCGGTCGTCGACGTCCTCGCGAAGAGCGCCCGCGAGCCACGCCGCGTGGTCGGGGAACTCGCGGCCGAAGTCGCGCTGGAAGGCGTCGCCGGCGAACTCGTCGAGCGCGACGACGCGGGGCTCCTTCTTCGTGCGGTTGTTCTGCTTCACCGAGTAGGTGCGGGCCCCCTCGACGTTGGCGTGCGCGTAGTGGCCGATGAGGACGTCGACGGGCGCCTCGGGGTCGGTCGCGGTCTCCCAGCCCTCGGTGTACGGACAGGTCGCCTCGCCGTCCTCGACGTCCTCGTCGTCGCTGCAGGTACACGGCAGGTGGCGGCCGAACAGCGCCGGCGCGTTCTCGTGGATCTGCTGGGGGCGGAAGCCGCGCTCGCGAGCAGCGTGGACGGCGAGCCACCACCGCAGGCCGTACTCACCGTCGGCGACGGGGCAACTCTCGCGGTCGAGGTGTACCTCGTCCTCGTCGCTGGTGTCGTACTCCTCGGGCGATTTCAGGTCGGTGTCGGTGTCCTCGAGGCGCTCCTCGACGGCGCCGCGGAGCTGCCACATCTTCGAGAGGAGGTGCTGGCCGTTCTCCCGGATCGCGGCCGCGGCCGCCGCCGTGACCTCCGTCGGCGGGCCGTTCTCCGCGAACACCGGCAGGACGTACGAGGAGACGCCGTGGTCGTTCGCCCGGTTCACGCCCTCAGCCATCAGTTCCTTGCGGCCAGCGGTGTACAGCGCGGGGTACTCGTCGGCCTGCGCGAACACCTGCCGCGTCTTCCCGAGCGCCGGGAGAACGCGCAGCAGCGAGGCCTCGTCGGTCTCGGCGGCCTCGGCGTAGAGATCGCCGACGCCGTCGCGGGCGGCCTGCAGGCGGTCGTCGTTGCCGACGTCCTCGTCGACGAGTTCGTCGGCCGGTGGGAGGACGGCGGTGTGGTAGGCGTCCGTCCCTCGCCAGCGCGGGAGGGGAGCGCCGTACATCCGGGCGATCTCGTAGACGTGCCTGAAGGTGTCGCCCGAGAGCAGGTACTCGTCGTCGGTGAACTCGTCCCACGAGATGGCGCCGGCGTCGAGAGCCACGAACCGCAGGGCGTCGAGAACGCCGTCGTGGTCGGGGTGAGTCTCGTAGATGGTGCCCGAGGGGAACACGAGGACGGACTCGCCGCTCTCGGAGTCGCGCCACGCGGGGTCGAGCGTCAGCTCGGCGTCGCCGTCGACGGCGTCGCCGCGCCGGGTCACCTCGCTGTTGAACGCGTCCTCGTCGAGGTGCGAGAAGGTGAGTTGCTGCAGGGCGCCGCGCACCAAGTCCCAGCGTTCGGTCGCCATCCGGTGGTTCACGTACTCCGGCAGCGGCGCGTCGAGCGCCCGACGGAGGTGCTGGTAGGCGTTGTGGTACGTCTCGTCGGTGAGGTCGGGGCAGCACCCGGTGGCGATGCCCATGTCGAGCGCGGCCGCCCTCACGACGTCGATCTCGTCGCCGCAGCGCGGGCACTCCCAGCCGGTGCCGTCGTCGGTGGTCGGCACCTGCAGGTCGCTGTCGAGTTCGTCCGGCGTGACGGCGCCAGCGGCCCGCCACGCGACTTCGGGGTCGAGGGTGACGTCGAGGCCCTTCAGGGCGTCGGGGTCGCTGTCGGCGTCCGGGCCGCCGGCGGTGAGGCCGTCGCGGCCGGGGTCGACGCCGAACTCGTCCTCGAGGAGGTCGAGGGCCTCGTTGTAGGCCAGCCGCGGGATGCGCCAGCCCTCTGCGAGGTCGTCGGAGTCGCAGAGACCGCGGTCGACGGCGAGGTGCCGGAGCGCGGCGTGCGGAACGGGGTCGTCGGCGGTGAGGTGGCCCTCGCGCTTGGCGTGAACCCACGCGGCGAGCAGTTCCTCGTCGTCGAGTCGCCCGCTCGGGGATGCGGCCCGGCGCTCGCCGGCCTCGACGAGCAGGTGCGTGAGGGCGTTGTACGCCGCCTTGTGCTTGTGGTCGAAGCCGAGTTCCCCGCCGTTCATCACGGTGTAGTAGTTCTCGGAGTCGCCGTGGTGACCCAGCGGGTTCGGGCCGCGGTAGCCTTCAGAGACGCCAGCGACGTCGACGAGGTCGAGGTCGAAGAGGGCGCTCTCGCCGTCGCCGGAGCGTTCGGCGGCGGTGTCACGTTCGGCCGAGGCGGTCTCGAGCGCGGCCTGCTGGGGGTCGTAGGCGGGGTGTTGCTCGGCGGGGATGGCGCTCGCGAGGATCGGCGCGAGGGTGTCGGCCCAGCCGCTCAGGTAGTCGTCGACGTCGACCTTCTCGGCGCCCGGCTGGGGCAGCTCCCCGATGCGGGCGTCGACGCCGTTGTCCGCGAGGTAGCCCGCGGTTCGGGCGGCGCCCTTGACGCCCTCCCCGAACTGCTCGATGTTCAGGGCCTCCCAGCCCTCGGCGTCCTCGGTGACGTCGGAGGTCGGGAGTTCGGCGTCCTGCACGACGACCACGCGGCCGACGTCGCGCTCCTCGAGGAGGGCCAGCAGCCGCTCGCGGTCTTCGTGCTTGAACGACGTCGTGACCGGCGAGAGGCAGGCGTAGCCCGCCTCGTGCGCCGTGATGGCGTCGGCGATCCCTTCGGTGATGAGGACGTCCTCGCCGTCCTCGAGGGAGTCGACGCCGTAGATCGGCTCGTCGACGACCGTGGCGTCCTGCCCCGGCACCTTGTGGTACTTCGCCGGAGCGTCGTCAGGGGCGTAGACGCCGGCGTTGTCGGCGGGGTGGCCGTCGTCTCCGAGGCGCCGGGAGATGGCGAACTCGGGCTCGCCGTCGACGAGGTACGGGAAGACGAATCGGCCCTGCCAGATGGGGTCGAGACCGTTGTCCCAGAACAGGCCGGTGCCGAGGATGGCCTCGCGTTCGAAGCCCTCGCTCATCAGGTGGTCGAGCAGGCCCATCCGGCTGGTTGGGGCCCACCCGAGGCGCTTCTCGTCGATGGCCTCGTCGTCCCAGCCGCGCACCTCGCGGAGGTACTCGCGCGGGGTGTCGACGTCGCCGGGGAGGTCGGCCTCGCGGTCGAGGAGCTGGTGGCAGTAGTCGATGGCCGCGCGGAACGCGTCGAGCGCATCGGTTCGGACGTTTACCGCGCTCTCCTCGTCGGACGAAGGGGTTTCGTCGGCCTCAGGGGTGGGGTTTGCGTCGACGTGAGCCGCTCCCGCGTTCTCGACGCCGCCGTTTTCGTCGTTTTCCTCGGTTTCGAGGCGGTAAACCTCCCACATCCCCGACGCGTCGTCGTCCTCAGTGAGGGGGCCGTCGGGGGAGATCGCGCCCTCGACGAGCGCGGCCGGCTCGGCGGGGACGAACTCGGCCTCGAGGTCTTCGAGCGTCGCGACCAGCTCACCGACCGTCGCCGGCGAGGCCTCGTCGAGGACGGTCGCCCACTGCTCGCGGGTCAGCGAAGCGTCACTCACGATGACCACCCGCGGGAACCGCGGCGCTGGTACTGTCTACTGGCGATGCAGGGGTCGGCCGACTCGCTGCACACCCGCCCGAAAGACGGGGGTTTACGGTCGGTGACCGAGAACTCTCAGGTGCAGGGGCTGCGAGTTCGGACGTCGTGTCACCTTTCCAAGTGAGAACGACGGTCGAACTGAGCCCTGCACCCGACCTCCCGGTCGGGTTTGCTGTCACAGATTCGTACTCGTTAGCTGCGGCTTTGTGGCCAGTCCTTAAAGAATGATGGGCTCCGGGGCCTGCCCCCTCGAAACCGTCGCGCTCGGCGTCTCTACTCCTCGAATCTTGGGCATCGCGTTCCTGCTTAGACATCGTGACCACTCTCCTTCCGGGTGAAGTCGACCGCGTGAGTCGGGCACAGCGTCCGGCGCCGGCCGCCGTCGACGTCGACGCGCCAGAGACGGCTCTCGGTGCGCGTGCAGCCGAGGGCGCCGCAACAGTGGGCGTCTACCTCGGTAGCGTCGACGCCGGCAAGCCCGTCGAGGTGGGCGAGCAGGGCGTCGAGGAGATCGGCGCGGCTGGCCTCGTCGTCGGCCGCGGTCGCGGGTAGTTCGAAGTCGGTTCCGTCGTTCGTGTCAGCGTGTGTCGACATTCCGTCGGGTCAGTCGCCGAGGGGTCGGGACGGCGAGCCCGCCGGAACAGAGAAGCAATGTAGGGGACTGAGCGGTTTACACCCCGAAACCATTTTGGCGGTGGGGCTCGAACGCTCAGGCACGGGTAACCGGTGCTTCTCTGCTCCGGTCGCTTCGACGCTCGCACCCTCGTTCCCTGCCAAGAGAAGAGGAGGGGCGGGCGTCGGGCTGTACTACGCTTCTGAGTCGCATCTCTCACGGCCGCGAGTTAGGCGTTTCCCCTCTCGCGGACGTCAGAGGCGGGATTCTGGCGTGCCTGCTCGGGGTCGTACTGGTCGACCATCTTCGGGAGCAGCTCGTTGTAGGTCTCGCCGGCGACCTTCTGAGCCTTCACCCACTTGCGCGTCTCGTGCGAACAGGGGATCTTCGTGCCCTCGCCGCTCGCGGGCTCTACGTCCGATTCCTCGGGGGCTACGGGGGTGTACTGCTTCACCATCTTCCGCAGCACCTCGTCGTAGGACTCCCCGCCGCGCTTCTGGGACTTGACCAGTTCTCTCGCTTCGATCGAGCAGTCGATCCGGGACTCGTCTCGTTTACTCATCTGTCGACCTCTGTCACAACGTTACGACCGGGGGAGTAAATTACTTCCCCCCGCGGTGTAAAGTCCTCAGCACCCTACATCGCTATGTCGAACCGACCCAGCGGGATACTGACCCCGACCGACCACGAGTTCCTGCGCAACGCCCCGGACTACTACGACGGCGAGAACGCCCGACAGTCCCGGTACCAGCGCCGTACGGACATCCGCCGGCGCATCGTCACGTCGCTGCTCGACTTCCAAGAGATCAACACCTACCTCGACGACGAGCAGCGCCGGAAGATCTTCGCGGAGCCCGAGAAGAACGGCGCCGAGGACGACCTCGAGTTCCGCGCCGCGCTTCAGTCGCTTCTGCAGTGGATGTACCTCGGGTGTCGCGAAGAGGGCTCAAGCTTCGAGAGCCTGCTCACGAACGCAGTCAGCAGGGCCGAGGAGGACTACCAGCGGATGCACGGCGGGGAGATCGTCGACGTCGACGTCGAGTTCAACGTCGAGGTGAGCGCGAAGTACGAGGGCGTCGAGGAGCTGGCGAACCGCCTCGAGGAGGGGAAGCCGTTGCTCGCCCGGAACCTGTACAAGGTGCCGATGGTCGGCGACGTGCCGGTCGACCCCGAGAAGGTGGACGTCGTGCGCATCCAGCCGGAGAGCGCCCAGATTCGCCCCGAGCGCGAGAAGGCCATCGTCGACGCCATCCTGCAGGAACACCTCGGCATCGACGCGGAGATCGAGGTCGTCGGCATCGTCGACACCGACGACCTGCCGGGCTACGGCGAGGACTACGAGGAACCGACCGGCGCCGTGGATCGCGAAGACTACCGCGGTGGAACGGCGGACGACCCCGGTTCGTAAGGAGAAACCCCCTGCCTCGAGGCGGTCAGGCCGGGTCTTCGAAGGCGACTTGGACGCCGCTGCCCTGCTCTTCTGCCTGTTCTCCGCGCTCCTCGAGGACGTCCGTCTTCCAGACGACGTACAGCGCCAGCACGAGCAGCAGGACGTGCGTGAGGTTCACCTGCCACTCGACACTGTGGTCGGCGTCAGCGAGCGACGAGAAGCGGCTCATCACTGCACCAGCCCTCCCTCGACGGTCTCGAAGGTGTCGCCGGTCGACCACGGCTCGCTCTCGGCGCTGTGCGCGTCGTGAGCGCCGTCGGAGTCCTGCCCGTCCTGTTCCTCGTCGGTCGCCTCTGCGTCGCTGCTGGCGCCGTCAGCGTAGACGAGGTAGGCGACCACGAGGATGGCGAGGACAGCGCCCCCGGCGAGGACGGTCTCGGTGGTGCCCCAGCCGCCGTCGCCGGCCGCGTCGCTGGCCGCGTCGACCGCTGCCTCGCCAGCCGCCTCGGCGGCGTCACCAGCGGAGACGTCGACGCTCGACCAGTCCGGCCGGCTGTTCAGGTACTCAGACACGGCTCACCCCAGCGTCTCCTCGTATTCGCAGTCGGTGCAGCCGACGGTGTCGTCCCCGAACCCGCCGGTGTCCTTCTCGAGGCGCCCGTTCTCGCACTCGGGACAGGGCGGCTCGTTGTCGAAGACGACCGCGGCGAGGCGGTTGATGTCGGCGATGTTCTGGTTCACCGTCGAGACGGTGCCGCCGCGCCAGCTCTCGAGGCTCTCGAGGCGCTCGGTGAGGGCGTCGATCTCCCCGCGGAGCGTCTCGACTTCGGCGCGGAGGTCGTCGCGCTCCTCGCGAAGGGCGGCGATCTCCTCGCGGAGCGCCTCGACGTCGCCCTCGACGTTCTCGAGCGCGAACTCGTCGACCTTCCCGCGGAGGACGCTCGCGTTCGCCTTGATGGCCTCGTCGAGCGGGAGTTCGCCGTCGGGGACGGCCTCGCTCTCGGCGGCCCACTCGAGTTCGACCGTGTCGGCGGGCGACGCGGTGGTTTCGGTGGTCTCGGCGTTGGCCTCGTCGGCCTCGGCCGGCGGTTCCTCGTCGACGTCGTCAGGGTCTGCGAAGCTCATGATCGGAGTTGGATGTCGATGTCCTCTGCGCAGTGCGGGCAGGGCGTCTCGTCCTCGCGACTCCGTCGGTAGAAGTCGAGGACGCGTCGGTGCAGTTCGGCCTTCGTGACCCCCAGCCGTTCGGCTTCGTCCTCGAGGAAGCCGCGCATCGAGGAGTCGACCTTCGTGGAGCAGGGGATGTCGCCGTGACAGTCCGCCATCGGTAAACGACTATTTTTTCTCCATCCTCTAAACCCTACTTTTACGCCGTTTACTCGCGGTTTACGGGGTTTACTGAGGGGGACGTTTACCGCGGTAAACCAGACTCGTCAGCGCCCCGAGAAAACGACCGGCCCACTCACCCGAGCAGTGGAGTTTACGGGTTTACTGGGGGGTCGTTTACCCGGTCTCGGCGGGAGATGTCTCGGCGTGAACGGTGGTTTTCCGAGGTAAACCCCGGGGTTCACGTCCGGAATCCCGGCCTACACGCGCCCGCTCGCGCGAAACCGGCGGAGAAGAGGGTGGTCGGGGGCTACTCGTCGGCGGTCTCGTCGCTCTCGCCCGGCTGGTACTGCGGGTGGTCGCGGAGCCACTCGCCGCGCCCGCCCTCGTCGAGGTAGCTCCACGCGTCCGGCGCCGCAGCAGCTTCGGGAGAGGCCTCGGCGGCGAGGTCGACGGCGTGCGCGGCGTCCTCGAGGGCCCTCCGTAGGTCGGCGATGTCCTGCTCGGTGAGTT
>Ga0136566_1000774_pt1 | contig 11774 bp, 18 predicted proteins | sample AntDeeMetagenom2_FD_104786 | JGI IMG/M metagenome (GOLD analysis project Ga0136566, IMG submission 104786) | Saline lake microbial communities from Deep lake, Antarctica - Metagenome #2 | ecosystem: Environmental > Aquatic > Non-marine Saline and Alkaline > Saline | place: Antarctica: Deep lake... | reverse complement strand
GTCACCCCACCCCACCTGCGGGCTCTTGGTACTGCGATTATTCAAGGCCCACGGATAACCAACAAGGGTACGCACGTAAGTCATTGATTGTTGGTTGCTGGGAGCCTGAGAAAGTAGGGGGGCTTCGGAAAAGTGTAACAACGTAACAGGGCCGGATATTGGCTTTTATGCTGCTGATATATATAGGGTTTTTCTGTTACACCTAAAGTGTAATAAAACGTAACGAAAACGTTACATCGTTGATTTTATTAGGGTGCCTATAGGCATTCCGTTACAGTTAGATAGTGTAACAACATTACGTTTTTATCTTCTAAAGTGTAACAACTTAATTCTAGGAATATCAAGTAGATAGATACAATTATTACACTTATTACGTTTGTTACACTTTTCCGAACCCCCCAAACATTCTGAGCCAGCACGCCCCGCACGCACGCCCGCACACGCGTATATCACTCCAGAATATCCACACTTTCATAAACAGAAAGACTCCATCCTTGGCTTCGTGGCGATGGTGTGTGGCGGGCGGCAATACCTGGTCTTGGTCTCAGTCACCGGCGGCAGCACGTCGACAACGCTAACGTATGTTATTGATTACTGGGGCGGGGAATGTGCGCTTGTGAGCGGGGGGATTCTGCTGGGAGAGGCTTTAAGATGCTGAATATAATAGAGATAAGCATATCGGTGACGTGGCTCTGCAACTCCGTTAACGCCGGTTCGATTCCGACCCGCGCCTCCATTATTCCCCTTTTAAATCCAGTACTTTGCAGCGTTGATCGTTTGCCGGTGAGCGGACGTCGACATCATGTCGACATCATGTCGACATCCTTTCACGGTTTTGGCTTCGCCGCCTCTATTGATTTCAGTGTGGATTTGCTCCGCTCTGGCGGCGTGATCAACCGATAGTGCCGGCTTTTCCAGCGCTGAAAGTGTGCCTTGATCTGCCGGAACTTGGTGGCAGCCCGCACGTTATGGTCCAGTTCCGCCCGGCTGCTGATCTGGCATGCGGTGGTGATCAGGTCCCGGGCATCTTCTTCGGTGTGGGTACCGTCCGGAATTTCGACGTTGCCTTTTACGCTCTGGGCCCGGTCGAGGTACAGCTGGAAGGCTGGATCCTGGCAGAGCATGGCGGCCGAGCGGGCCAGGTGGCCGCCTTTGAGGTCAGCCATTTTCCTGTTCGCCAATTCGTTATTCTGGGTGCCGGTCATAAACCCTCCAGTGAAACCCGCTTTCTGTCTTCCAGGTATTCCCGGTTAACCTGCTGCCACCGGTCGTAACGCTGCTGGCTGAAGCCCGGGCCTTTCATGCGGTTGATGGTTTTCTGGTTTTTGGTGACCTGCCGGATTATTTCTTCCGGCGCGTACTGGTATTGCCAGAGTTCCAGGGCGTCATCTGGCTTGGAACCGTGCCAGGTCTGGCAGATCCAGCCCACGTCGAATACCTGGGATGTGCGCTGGGCGGACATTACGTCCGCTCGGAGCTGGTGATAGGCGCCCTGGATCTGCTGCAGGTTGTAGCTGGGCAGGTCGAATGTTCTGCTCTCCATCCACTTGGCCCCATCCACGGATTGGCACAGGGCGCGAACGCCAACTGACCAGTTGCGCGGGTACTTCAGTAAGTGGCTGGCCAGGTCGTAGCCCATGGGTATCCAGCCGAACTGCGTCCGCTTCTCTGCCGTGGTGTATTGCTGGCTATCGTCGGGGCTGATCATGCCCTCCCAGGTCCACAATCGGCACTGGGAGAACAGGCGCTGGTCGCGGGCGTGGGCGCTGTGCTGCTTTCTGCGGTTGTTACGCTTTTGGCTCATTGCGGAATCTCCCCGATTTCGGCCAGGGCTTTGCGGCCGGCGCGAAGCATGGCTTGCCGGTGGGACTTCTTCTCGATGCCGCGAAAATTCATCAGGTGCAGCACGCTCAGTACCTTTCGGATGGTGCCGGCGGGGTCGCGTTCGGCATCGTTGTTCAGGCTGATGGCGCAGTCGCTGGCGCTGGTGTTGATCAGGGCGGTCATCTGCTGTTCCGTCCTGTCAATCAGGCCCCCGAGTGGGGCGCGGACTGGCTTCCGGATGCCGTCTTCCCGAAGCCCTTCTTCGAAGTCCTGCCTGGTTGCTTCTTGGATGCTCATGCCGCAGTCTCCTTCAGCTCGACTTCGATGGGTTTGTTCATGGTAATCAGGTGATCCAGGTAGCGGATGAAGGTTTCCAGCCTGGCCATCCGCTCGCGGTAGTCCTCGTGCATCTCCGTCAGGTCCATAAACTCATAGAAATACAGGCGGATATCCAGACCGCCCAATGGTTCTGGCAATTCGAAGCCCTCGCGCCACACCGTGTTCACCGGCATGATCTGCACATCAGCAGTAGAGGTGTGCCCATGAAAATCAACGTGTGCCTGAACGATCTTTCTGCGGTTCAGGATCATGCCCTGCAGGAAGATTTCCTCTAATGCCAGGTGCAGGTTGTCGGTCATCTGTTCTTCGGTTAGCGTCAGCGTATTCATATTCTTCTCCGTCTGGCCTTTCCGGCCTGTATTTATCGGTAATTCCGCGTCTTCACTTCCAGCAGCTGCTGGCAATCCACGCAGGTGGCGCAGCCGGGCAGCGCTTCCCGCCGTTTGGCGGGGATCTCGGTACCGCACTCTTCGCAGTAAGGATCGTTACTCGTGCCCTTTGGCTGGTTCCGCTGGTTCTCCAGGGCCAGCTCCAGGGACTGCTCGATGTAGTCACCGGCGATATCGGCTTTATCCGCCATGGCGCAGGGCCTCCGTGGCGTCTGGGTTCAGGTCCATGGCCGGGACCAGGCGAACGGATCCGGCTTTCACGCAGGCCTGGGCCTGCTCGGGGGAATCGAACACCACCACCATGGCCACGCGGTGGTGGCAGCGGCCGTGGTCTTCGTTGATCACGGTCAGCTCTCCAAGGTCGTGCACGCGGCCGGTGGGTTGATTTGCAGGTTCGTTGTTCATGGGCGCTTCCTTATTTGGCGGTAGCCGGTAACGGATCAGTTTCAGGCCACGGTCGGTGATCAGGGTTTTGGTGTAGGGCGTTTTACCCCTGGTTGGGTGCTCATAGGTGCCGGTCTTCACCACGAAGATGCCTTTGCCGCGGAACGGTCCGGCGGGCATGTTGTGTTTGTCCAGCATCTTCAGCCTGCGAAGCTCGCGGGCCAGTGTGTTGCGGCCGGTGTCCAGCAGGGCGGCGGCCTGGTCGAAGGTGTGTTCCACGGTGGTTTCCTCCCTCACAGCTCTTTCTCAAAGATCCAGCACCGGACGCTGTCGCTGCCAAGACTGTTGCCCTGGCTGCGAATCACGGAACGGACGGTGCGGCTGGATTCGATGAACTTGCGGCTGCGCGATGTTTTCAGGTGGCGCTTTAGCTCGCTCATCGGTGGTATGCGCAGCTTCTCTTCTGCACACACATGCTCGAAGTGCTTCAGGTTGACGGCGATCAGCTTGGCTTCGTCACCGTAGTGGTTCAGCACCGGGTAGCTGTTCAGACCCTCGATGTAGTCAACCGCTTCCCAGAACTCCTGCACCATCGGGTGGTCCGCATTCACGGACGTTTGGCGCTCCAGGGCCATTTCCTGAACCATCTCCCGCGCGGGCTCAAGGTAGGATTCGGGCAGCAGCTTCAGGCCATCCGGCCCCAGGCAATCCACCAGGGCCAGAAGCTGCCCGTGGTTTTTCGCAATCCGGTGGATGCGGATGTCGGGCATCTCGGCCAGGGCTTTTTCGTACTGGGGGGCGCGCTCAGTCACCAGGCGCATTACCTTAGATTCGCCGGCGGTGGCCTGCAGCACGAAGCCGCTGACCTTTTCCATGGGCGTGCGTTCCAGCTTCTCGGCCAGGGCCTTGGTGGTCTCGTTGTGGTTTTCGCGGGTGACGTTCAGGTGCATGATGCGCTGCAGCACGGCATCGCTGGCGTTTACCTGGGCGTTCTGGCTGATCACGATGGCGCCACGGAAGGGCGGTTCGTAGGTGTCGTTGCCGCCGTTCTTCTGGCCACGGCTGCGCACGCTGCGGCCGTTGTAGGCGGTTTTCAACTCATCCCAGTCGAACTGTTTCTGCTTTCCGCCGGCGCCGTCCTGGTCGCGGTCGGACTCAATCAGCACAACCGGCAGGTTGGACACCTGGGCGAAGTTCCGGGCCCGGGCGGCTAGGGTGGCCTTGCTGGGGTCGAAGCCTTCGTAATCCTGCCGGCCTACCAGCTTCCACAGGAATTCGATCAACGTGGATTTACCGGAGCCGGCTTCGCCCACAATCTCGATGAAGGGAAAGCTTTTGTGTGCCTTGCGGATCTGCTCGGCGAACAGCGTGCCCAGCCAGTAGGACAGGGCGATCACACCCTTGGGGCCGAAACAGTTGGCCAGATCCTGAGCCCAGCCGCGCTGGTAGTCTGCGGAGTTCTTATTGATGTTCAGGGCTACCGATTCCGACAGCGTTTTCACGCTCATGCGGCCGATGTCGTAGTAGTCTTCGTTGTTCAGCTCGTGTATCTGCCCGGCGTGAACGGCCAGCTCCGGGAATACCCAGGTTTCGTGCTCTTTGCTGTAGCCGATGAAATCGATGGTCTCGACAGTTTTAATGCCGGAGATTTGCTGCTTCAGCAGGCGGTCCAGCTGATGGCTGGAACCGGTCCACACGGCACCGGGCGCCACGCCCAGCAGGCGCTTCTTGAATTCGCTGGCGCTGGCCAGCTGGCCGCCGCTGAAGGTGTTCTTAACCGGCCGCCCGTCGTGCGGGAAATCCACACGGTAGTAGTACCAGCTTTCATCGGTGATCTTGTTGGCCAGGTAATACAGGGCGGTGGGGTAGCAGTTGGCGATCTCGATGACCGCGTTGCACTGTTCCAGGGCCCGGGTAACGATCTGCTTGTCCGTCAGCGGCTCGTCGCTTTCCTCCAGGTCGCTCATCGCCTTGTGGAATTCGTCCATGTTCAACTTGAACCAGAACAGGCGGTTGTTGAACCCGAAAGGGAATTCTTTCCGGTTGGTGTGCGTGTAGATGCGGTTGGCTTTCTCGCCAGCGCTGCGGGCAATGACCAGGTCGCCCTGGTAAAGGAATTCGTCGGTGGTCGGCTCGCCGTGTTCGTTGACCAGCTCGCCTCGCTGCCAGGCGTCGTTCCAGTCACGCTTGAACTTGCCTTCCCGGGGGATAACCGCAGCGCCTACCTTCAGGCCCTGTGACCGGGCGATGTTGGCAAACTTGCCAATGTAGCGAACACCGGCTTCGTCACCGTCCATGGCCCAGATGATGCGGGGCATGTCTTGGCCCGCTTTTTCCCGGGTGGCTGTCAGGGTGTCCAGGAACTTATCCGGGTAGTTGTTGCAGCTGAACGCGGCCACGGCGGGTATGCCGGCGTGGTACAGGGCGATCGCATCGAAGATGCCTTCCACCACCCAGAGCTCCTTGCCCTGGGACAGATCCAGCCCGGGCGGTGCCCAGGCCAGGCCTTTGAAGTTGGCGCCCCGGTTGAAGTGGGCTTTCATTTTGCCGAACCGGTGGGGCTTGTCGATCAGCCGTTCCCAGTGGTCGCGGTCGTTGATCTGGAAGCGCACGGTGGCGCTGCTGATGTTGCGCTCGTAATCCCAGTAGGTTTCCTGGTTGTACCAGCCCTTCACCACAGCCAGATCGAAGCCGCGGCCGTGCTTCATATACGCATCGGCCACTTCGGTACCGGTGGGCTTTTCGCCTTGCTTCAGGTCGGTTCTGGCGTAGCGCTCTGTCCAGCTGTCGAACAGATCCGGGAACAGCTCCTTTACGTGGTGCTGTTCACCGCAACGGCTCTCACGCCCGCACTTCACCATCCATGGTTCGTCGGTGCCCACGAAGGCTTCACGCTTGCCACAGGAGTGGCAGCGCAGGCGGCGCAGGAACTTGCCGCGCTCCAGGCCTTCGTAGTCACTCTGGAGCCGTAGAAGGATGTCGGCCCTTAGTTGGTCTTGCATGCGGGGCGCTCCGGATCAGGCGTTGATTCGATTGATGGTGTTGTGCTGCGAGTCCCGCAGCTGCAGGAGCTCGTGCACTGAAAAGATGTTGGTGCGGCCGCTGGCGTCGTGGATAACCACGGTATTGCCGGTAGTGAGGCTGACATCGACGTAGGCCGGCGGCTTGCCGGTGGCTTCCAGATCCGCCCATGCCTTGGTGGTGACCAGTGCCGCCCGCCGCCGACTGCATTGGTACTGCTCCATCAGGCTGTCGATGGTCATATCCACACACTCGCGGGCGTCGTAGTGGCCATTGCGCAGAGCCAGAAGCTGGGCATAGGCGGAGTCGGTCATGTTTTGTGCGATCGCGTTCATCGTTGTGGTTCCTTTTTCTTGGGTTGGAACTTCTCGTAGGCCAGCTCCATTTCCTGCTGGCATTGCTCCCGGACTTCCGGGGATAACGGTATCTCTCGCAGGCCGCCGTCCGGGTCCAGTGACAGGCGGTCGGTGTGAGTAATGAACACCACGCCCCGGTACCCGCAATGGTCTGCGTCCTGGCAGAACACGTAGAGCTGACGCTGGGCCCGGATCATCTGCACGCTGGTGCGAACACGGCACACGCCCTGGCAGTGCGGGCAGAGAATTCTAAGAAAGCTGTTTCGAATGCCGGGCTGAAGTTTCTGGTGGCCTTCCTCCGGCATTGTCGGGTGCCTGGCTTCCAGCACCGGGCCGTAGGAGACCTGAACGGACCCCCGGTAGCCGCACTCAAGGTTCCGGCACTGCACCAGAGCGTCCGATCCGCGCTCCTGTATGCTGCGACTGGACTGAATGGAACACGCCTCCCCGCAGGATGGGCAGTTCAGGTGCAGGAAGTTCCGGGTCAGCCGGCTCATGGTTGCCGGGTTTTCCGCTTGCTGTGCGCTGTCGCTCGCCATGGTGATTGCTGCGCCCCTTAGTGCCGTTGTTTTGTGCCTGGGTGAACCAGGTGGATGCGGCTGTTCCGATCCTCGATGGTTTTCAGGAACCGGAGCCCTTCTGCCATCGGCAGCCCTGCTCTGATTACGTAGGCGTTGATGCGCCACTTGGTGTCCCTTTCCTGTCTGTCGAACCACTCCATCAGCTCTTTTTCGGTGTTGGTTTGTTGGTGCATTCAGTCCTCGGTGGTGATTAAGGGATTCTCTGGGGATTCCCTACGGAAGCTGTTAAAAGCCAAAACTCCCTGGCGTCGTTAATTCATTGCGAAATTAGAGCGTTCGGCGCTCGTACCTCTGGCGCAGCTCTTCGCCGCCCGGAATGCCTTCTTCGTCCAGGAAGCGATCAATGGCCCGGCGGCGCTGGCCGGGGACTTGACTGGCTTTCAGGATTTCTTCGGCAGAGGGAACACCGGCCTGTTCCAGGAACTGCTGGATGGCATGGCGCGCAGCGGCCGCACGGCGGCGGGTGCCGTCAGACCCCAGATTGCGAGCCCACCACAGAAGGCGGATGTGGTCTTCCGTGCTCAGGCGGATGCTGAACTTATGCTCGCGTACCGCTTTTGGCGGCGTGTGCTGGGTGTAGCCAATGTCCGTCATGTATTGCTCCTTGGCGCCGATGCAGTTACCGGGCCGTTACTCCGGGAATCAGCTGGAGGTGCTTTCCTGATAACTGGCAAGGCCCTGGAGGAAAAAAATTCGAGATTGAGACGCCATGGATCGCCCCTCTGCCAGAGCGGCTTTTTCAAGGCCTGCTCTCTCTTCCGGTAGAAGGCGCAGAGCAATAGGCTTGGCAGTTAGAACGCCAGACGGTGCTCGGTGGCTGTAGCCGGGTTTTTTTGAATCCTTCATGGTGTATTCTCTGTGTAACGATGTATTACACAGAATGATAGACCCCAATGCGCAAGAATGTAAACAAAACGGGAATTTAAAGTTCCTATCGTTATCCAGAATGAGCGAAAGACTTTTAAATAGTGAACAGATTATTCACAGAATGAGAGAGGTTATCGGCGCCAGGAATGACGGGCCTGTCGGCGAGTTTGTTGGAGCTTCGAAGCAGGCGATCTACAACTGGAAAAACCGTGGATCTATTCCAATTGAGTACTGCGTCAAGTTTTGCGTGAAGACGGGACGGAGCATGGACTGGCTTATTTTTGGTTCTGAACCCGGAATGTCAGTGGCAGTAGCCGCGTCTAATTATGGGATCACCGCCGATGAGGACTACAGCGAAATCCCGGTGTACGACATCGAGGCCAGTGCAGGCCCTGGGTCCATTTTTGACCAGGAGCTGATAAGCACCTATTTAAAGTTTCGGAAGGACTGGCTAACACGCGAATGCCTGCATGTTCATAACCTGGTAGCGATTCGCGTTACCGGTGATTCAATGGACGGCACTCTAACCACGGGTGACACGGTTCTTATTGATCGGTCCAGGAAGAAGCCTGACGGCGTATTTGCCATAAGGATCGGTGACTCGCTGCGCATTAAGCGCCTGCAGAAGATGACTGACGGAACTCTCCGGGTATCCAGCGACAACCCGGTTTATCAGCCTGAGCATATCCACCCTGAGAACATGAACCAGGTGGAGATTGTTGGGCAGTGTTACTGGCGAGATGGTAGGGTTTTTTAAGTTTTAGTAGTAGTCGCCCTTGAAGCCGGGGGCGGCAGTATTTGACGAAGGGAGCAGTAACCATGGCTATGACGAAGTGCAAAGAGTGCAAGGCAGAGGTATCCACCAAGGCAAAAAAATGCCCGAACTGCGGCGTATCAAGCCCCGGTGTTAGTGGCAAGGACATGCTGGCAGGACTGGGCGGAATTGTTGTTCTGGTGTTGATTACGATTGTGGCGTGTTCACCAGACGATAAGCCGACCGAGAAACCTGCGACTAAAAACCCGAAGTTAAGCGAAGAAGACCAGGCCGCTGCTAAAAAGGCGGAAATGGAAGCCTGCCGGCAGGATCTACAGTGTTGGGGTGAGGAGCACTGGGCAGCTGCTACTAACCGATGCGAGCGGGAAATCGAGCGCCAGGCGCAATATGAAGTTAAGTGGACTGACTCCTACCCGGACACCAAGCTGACCCGCCGTGGGTGGTTGGACAAGGAGGCTGGCACTTTGACCTTCTACGGTGACCGGGTTCAGTTCTCTAACCGCTATGGCGCCTTTCAGAACTATACCTACCGCTGCGACTACGACCCGGCCGCCAAAAGAGTGATCAACCTGCAGATGGAGCCCGGCAGGATCTAGCCCTATCTTCGAGCGGCTCGCTTGAAAGGGTTGATGATGAACGTCATCCCCACGGGCCGCTCCCGCTCCGGATCGTCTGGCAACAGCTTAAAACCTATCCTGCACTCAAAGTCAAACCAGGGGCAGTACGGCATCATGGCATAGAAGCCGGTGAACAAGCGCCAGCCATCCTTTGCCCAGACGACCTGGCGACCGTACTTTCCGTTGTCGACAACCAGTCTTCCTTCGTGCCTCACGTAATCGCAAGCGCCCTGCACGCAACTGAACAGTGCCATCCTGCTCAGGCCGTTGGCCGGGTTGCGGATCGCCAGCCAGTACCACTGGCTCCAGAAGCCGGTGGGGTTTTTGTAGAAGAACGGGTTGTAGGCTTTGCTGGTGCCGTAGGCGCGGTTGCCCAGGGTGCCGTAGTCCGGGTTATCCCAGGGCGCGAAAAGCCGGGGCAGGCGCATCATTTCCCAGCCGGGGAACTCCGGGTTGCCGTGGTGACCCTTAGGCCTTGCAAAGGGCAGGGCGACCAGCACCACTGCCGGGCCAACGATGGCCACCAGCACGCGCAGGATGGCCAGGGGCAGGTCGATCAGTAACAGCCAGAACCAGACGTAAAACATGGGGTACTCCTATTGGGTGAGGGTTTCTGCGTTAATGGAAGTGATAAGGCCGCTGTCACTGAGGCTGTGGCTGGCGCGGGTGATTACCCATTGCCGGCCATCGATCTGGGGTTTCAGGCCGTTCACGCTCATGCGCCACTCCGGGCCCACGTCGGGCCGGCCCACGGCCAGGGTTATGCTGAATTCGGCTTCACCCCGCGCCAGGCGGTGCAGTTCCGCGTTGGCGGCGGCCAGGGCTTCGTCTTCGTTGGAATAGGTGCTGCGCAGCCGCTTCACCCGCTCATCGGTACCGGCCATGGCCTGCACCTGCCGGCCTTCTTCCAGGTTGTCCCAGAAGGCCACCACGCCGGTGTAATTGTCGCGGTCTATCTCCCGGTAGCTGTACTGATCACCTGATTGTGGGGTTACCGATATCTTGGGCAGGGCATTGCCACTGGCTGTGCGGGCCTCTCCCCTGGGGCTGAACAGCAGCCGCCCGGCCTTTACGGCACTGATGGCGTCGTGCCTCTCTGCCAGGCGGCTTAACAGGTTGAGGTCGGATTCGTCGGTCTGGTCCAGGTGCTCGATGCTGATGGCGCTCAGGCGCTGTGAAATTACTGGCTCCAGGCTGCTGCTGGCAGCGATCTCGCTGACGATATCCCCCAGAGAAAGATCGTGCCACGAGCGGGTTTTACGGGTTGGCAGATCGTTGCGCATATCGGCGCTGCGGGCGGTAATGCTTATCTGGTTTGGCGGGCCTGTGAAGCTGGCCTCGTCCACGATGAACACGCCTTTTTCGGTCAGCGTCTGGCCCTTCCAGCCCATGGCCATTTCTATTTCCGCGCCCTTCGGCGGGATATCCACCAGGTGGTCGTGGTCGCTGATGGCTATCGTCAGGGTGTCCGCCTCGTCTCCTGGCGTTTCATCCAGCGTCATGTCGATCAGGCGGCCGTTCACGGTGGGGGTTATGTTGGTGCCGTTCACCACCAGGCGGTAAGAGGGGGCTCGGTGCTGCATCAGCCGATCATCCCGCCGCCGCTGCGGCGCGGTGCGTACAGGCCAAGGCCGATGCCGGCATCGCGGCTGGTACCGGCTTGATCCCGGAAGGCCTGGAAGTTGTCTTCGTCTACCCGTACCAGGTCTATGCTGAAGTCAATCTTGCGGGGTACGCCGTCGGCAAAGAACACGGAGCTGGTTTCGCTCACACCGGTGATGGCCCAGAAGCCGTACACCCGGCCAGAGCCTTCAATCAGCGGCCATGCTTTGCCTTCATCCGCCATAATGCGGACGTCGTCCAGCGTAACTCGGCCGCCGGTGAGCTCCGGGTACAGTGTGCCCGACAGGCTGATGGTGTCTTCCCCCGGCCCCAGGTACTGGTAACCCGGCCGCTGGCCTACGCGGGACTGGCTGGCGTGTCGCCACTGGCTGGCGCGCTGCAGCTGCTGGTAAGGCAGGGATTTTACCTCGAACACGAACATGCCCAGGGTCATCATCATGGCTTAGCTCTCTCAGTTAGTCCCGGTCATACAGGGCGCTGCGGGCGCGGGTGGCTTTGGCTCTGTCACGCTCTGCCAGGATGCGTTGAACCTCTGCGGCGATCTCCTGAGCGCTCTGGCCCTGGGCAGCATTAACGTTGATGGTGATGCTGTCGCCCGCTGGCTGCTGCTGCGTGGCGGCCGCTCCGGTTACCGGTGGGCGGTTGTCGAACTGGACATCACCGGCCGCGGCCGGCAGGGCGCTTGCCCCGATGGCAATGCCCGCACCCGCCTGGCGCACGCGCTTGCCGAAACTGTCCACTTGCTTCAGGGCCTTGGGTTCCTGTTTTTGCAGGCCCTGGCGGTAGCCCTCCAGGGTATCCCGCCCGGCACCCATGAACACACGTGATGGTGACTTGATGCCCAGCACGCCCTTGAACCAGCCGATGGCTTTCTGGCCGGCGCCGGTGATGGTTTCTTTTACCTTGTTCAGGCCGCCCATGATGCCGCCCACCAGTCCGTCCAGAATCTGCTTTCCGAAGCCGGTGAAGCTCTCGGGCAGGTCTACACCGAACCAGCC
>Ga0136566_1000772_pt1 | contig 11796 bp, 10 predicted proteins | sample AntDeeMetagenom2_FD_104786 | JGI IMG/M metagenome (GOLD analysis project Ga0136566, IMG submission 104786) | Saline lake microbial communities from Deep lake, Antarctica - Metagenome #2 | ecosystem: Environmental > Aquatic > Non-marine Saline and Alkaline > Saline | place: Antarctica: Deep lake... | reverse complement strand
CTCCTAAAACGTATTTGGTAGCATTGTTTTTCTCATAAACCCCTATTAGACCTGTACCTAGATTCAAGCCGACTTGTCTGATACCTGTAGTTTTAGGCGATTCTAGACTATCGTTTATTATATCCCATCCGTCTTCTTCCCCGATTTTCTCAGGTGTCAAGCTTGAGCGATCAAGTCTAGAACTGTCCTCTAATCCGGAATTAGGATTAACTAAAATTTCTTCATCCAGGTTGTTTGGATTTTGAGAACTATTCCATCCGGCGAAAGACATATGTTGTTACCAAAGAATGACATTTAAAATAGTTTTGGTTCATTAGGCCTCAACTAGATACCTATGTTCAGTTTTAGCCTCTGTTTTTTCAACTGGAAAAAGTATCTGATCCTTACAATATCTTTCAGATATCTGAAAAACCGGTTCTGAACGGCTTTTCCACCGACAGAAAGAATGGCTGTATTGCCCATACTGATCAACAAAGGCAACCTTCCCTCAGAGTATTCTTCAAGTGCTTCAAAATCCGGTCGCGCAATATTTCTGGCAAGTACTCCAGCCTGTTCTTCTGCATTCTGGGCTACATCAAGGTATCCTCCATCAGCATTGTCTCCTAATGCAAACACATTAGAATGTTCTTTCGATGCAAGACCAGAGTTTACAGGTAAACCTCCAGGTCCTGTATCAAAGTAATTCTGGACAAGTCTAGATGCCTGAATACCCCCAGACCATACAACAGAATCGGCTTCAACCTTCTTTCCATCTGCCAATCTTACTGATTGTTTGTTGATTTCTTCGACCCTAGTTCCTCCACGGAAGTTAATATCATGATCGTTAAGATAATCAAGTACTTTCTCCGAGACCTCTTGACCAGAGTTTCCAACAGGTCTTGTACTACCATCTACTATAGTAACATCTATTCCTCTTTCTTCTAGCTCTGTTGCAATTTCGATACCTACATATCCACAACCTATTATAATACTGGATTCCATATCTTCCAGCTTTCTATCAAGGTTCATAGCTCCCCTGATATCATAACATAACTCTGCATCCGATATATCCATTCCATAGGTTGCCGGCTCAGAACCAAGGGCGAGTACAAGATAATCATATTCATGTGAGCCAGAATCGGTCTCAACCTTGTTCTGATCAAGGTTAAACCCAAGAATCTTTTCTCTGGAAAAATCTATGGACGTATTCTCAAAGAAATCACCTAGATTTAACTTGAGTTTGTCTTCCTCGATTCTATCACGGAAAAGATCTATCAAACCCGGTTTATATTCGCTGAAAGACTCTTTATCTATAATTTCTACTTCAAAACCTTTTCTTGCTAGCTCTAGTGCGGCATTGATACCTCCAAAACCTGCACCCGCTACAACAACCTTCTCTGCCATAAGAAAAACCAGTGGCTACTAGTTTAAAATCTCTTTGCTCTAATAAGAGAGTATTAACTTGTTGAGCAAGGATTAGTGTCTCCAAATCAGTTTTCATGGATTCGAAGAACCGAGTTTAAAAGCCTTGTCTACAACTAATTGTTTACAGCAACATCGGCGGGATGGTGTAGTGGACTATCATCGGACGTTTGGGACGTCTGGACCCCGGTTCAAATCCGGGTCCTGCCATATAATTTCAGCCAACAAGTTAGAATTTCATTATTTAAACTGCTTCTTGTTTAATACCGACTAATTAAGCTGCATTCGGTGTTCTACTACACTATCAATCTTATTGAAAAGTTTCCTGTAGCCATAAATGATGGTAAGCCATACGTATATGTTGTTTAAGAGACTGCAATCAACTTCGGTATCATCTTATTGATCTACATTGTCAATTCTAAACTGTGTGTCATAAGTAGCATCGGTACCGTGTGGGCCTCCATAGGCCTCGACCACATTTGTCATTGATCCTTCAATTGCAACAGCATCCTCAAATATACCGTCATCGTCGTCTAGTTCCTCTAAAGGGATAAAACCCTCATCAACCCTGTGACCATTTTCATCTATAATACCATAAGTCAGAGACTCAAAGTCATCCCAATTCGCATGATTTGAGTTTTCTCCAGAAGTTTCCATTACCGGAACAGAATCTCTTTCGTCATATTCAAGAGAAACTCCTTCAATCCTTATATTCTCAAGCTTTTCTTCCGATGTTCTGTATTCTGCGGAGGTTACCGTATTGTATACAGGATTTTGAGCCATTTCATTAGAAGCATTATTTTTGTCTTCTTCGCTTTCTAAAGCAGAACAACCCGACGCAAGAGTCATTAGTCCCGTAGATCCTAGTGCTCTTAAATACGTTCTTCTCTGTATATCCGAATTGCCGCCGTTTTTTGACTCAAAATAGTTCATATATTACTCTGTCGTAACAAATCATTATAAAACTTTTCATTGTCGTCTATAGATTCCGAAACTTCCAATTAGATATGCTTGAATATCGGTTCAAATCCTGCTTTTAATCCAAACTCAGTCCTATGATATAGGCCACATATCACAGAAAACATCTCCAAAAGGATTTCCAGTACCATATATCATTGCTCGGCAGAAATGTGGTATCGCCATAATTAGATGTTTTTGACATCTAAGATTTTCTAAGATCACTTAGGCTTGTTGAAACATACAGTTTTTTAGGCTTTAGATAATTTAGTTTACTATCTATATTATGACCATCTACGGTTATGCTGCGATGAACCTAACTCTCCGAGAACAGGATATAAGAGCAAATCGGGGTATGCGGAAGAAGACTTTTGAGGAAAAAGGTTTACCCTATGCAGGCAAACTAGCACAGCAGAACTGTCAGGACCTAGAGAAAATCCTGGAATGGAATATAGAAAACAAAATTTCTTTTTACAGGATAACCTCAAGTATTTTTCGTTGGTACAGCCAGTATGATATAGAGGAACTACCTAACGCAGATAAGATAAAAAATATTTTAGAAAGAATCGGAGAAACAGCTCAAGAAAACCGGATGCGTCTAACTTTCCACCCGGATCATTTTACCAAGCTCGCAAGCCCTGATGAAACAGTTGTAGAAAAATCTATTACCGAACTCGACAACCACGGCAAGATACTGGATTTTATGGGAATGGAGCGTTCACCTTATAGTTCAATCAACATCCATATAGGTGCCCACTATAGCGACAAAGAGGCCACAGCCAAACGGTTCTGTCAGAACTACAGAAAGCTTTCTAAACCAGCAAAGTCCCGGCTTACCGTGGAAAACGACGATAAAGAATCTCTCTGGAGCGTCTCTGAGTTAATAGAGTCAGTTCATGATCAAATCGGTATTCCAATAGTTTACGACAGGCTACACCACAAGTTTACAGGCCAAAATCTAAGTCATAAAGAGGCTGTCATTGCGGCTGCAGAGACCTGGGATCAGAGACCTATAATACATTACAGCGAGTCCAGACAAGAACACGGTGATGAAGATGCAAGGCCTCAAAGCCACAGCGATTATGTGGATGGACTGATTGAAACTTATGGAAGTGACGCGGACGTCATGATCGAGGCTAAAAAGAAGGAGAAAGCTGTTTTGCGCTACCGTGAGAAAAATGAAGATTATTGATCTAAAAATATTCTAGAAGATAATTTTACTATGGATGATGAAGTTGAAAACAGAAAGTATCGAAGTTTTTAATTATGGACGAGACTAAGGCGTTCCGAAATCTTAATCCCTCTGTTTTCCTTTATTTTCTGGGACGACAGGCTTAAACCATATTTGTACCTGTAATCTTGCTGCCCGCATCTATCAGAATACTTTACCTTTTAATCAATTACAACCAGCTAGATCTGGGATAATTTTGCCGAATAATAAAATAGGAAAAAATATGTTTGATCTATTTCAAGGCCTTTGTTGTTCTCACAAAACCATCCAGTGCTTTCTTCGCATCGGCTTTGGAAAGACCTGACTTGCTGGCAATTGCCTCAACTAGTTCTGCTTTATTCAAGGTATCAGACGTCTTATAGATACCTGTTCGTGCAGATCTCTTCGAGATTGAAGTTCCTGTCATTGAGACAGTGTTCTCAGCTGCATCTATACCGATAAATACATCCGGGCATCCATCTCCGTCAAGATCTCCTAGGTTTCCAGAGCTAACTGTTTTTGAGAGTTCTGCTCCGGCTTTGAACTTAGGTTTCCTATCTGATTTGACCGCAGATACTATCTCACCTTTGCTAGTAGATACTGTTGTGGTTTCCTCCAGAGTGAGTAATCCGTCCCCATCGCTGTCAGGATCCGAATAACTCCAGGTTTGCTGGATGATATCTATTTTTCCCGGCTTGATATCTCTGTCACTGTCTTCACAGTCTCCACCTATACCACATTTTTCTTGGTAAAGTGGATTGGCGGCTTTAGATCATTTATCCTCAAAAATCGGGTTTCCAAGAGCTAAAGTGCTCGATACCAAAACGAGCGTTATGAGTATTAGAAGTTTTTTCATGGTAAAGAATCCAGTAGAATTTCTATGTATAAATAGAGAAAAGTTAGAACAACTAAAAGATAGAAAGAAATCGGGCAGCCAACCCTGCTAACGGATTATCTAACTTTGTTTTAACCTGAAAACTCTGTGAAGTCATTCATTCTATCGCCGTATTTTCTGGAGAGCATTCTTCTGAAGCTTACTTCTACCACCATGAATACTGCCAGTGATCCAGCGATATATCCCCAGTGTTCTAGGCCTAGAGGTACAACCCCAAACAGTCCTGCTAGCGGAGTATAAAGTACAGCTAGATGAGCAATTGTTGAAACAACTAACATTGCTATCAACCATCTGTTGTCGGTTAGCTTTAGACCGTAGTCTCTTCTGATAACTTGGAACATCGCCAGCTCGAAGAACGCCAGTGCCATGAACAACATTGTCTGTGCAAGGATGAAGTTCTGAATGTTCAAGAAAAACAGTGGCAACATTATGAGTGCTGCTACAGGCCCTGTGAAAGCTATCATGGCCAGTATTTTTTTGTCTATAATAGGTTCATCCCTACCTCTAGGATCACGTTCCATAATTCCTTCTACTTTTGGATCCTCTCCAAGCGCAATAGCTGGAGGGCCATCGCTTGCAAAGTTGACCCATAGAATCATTACAGCTGTTAGTACAACTGATTCTGTTGTCGCGAACTGTTCAGGGAACAGGAATCCTCCAATCAAGGTTCCAAGAAATACAAACATTACTTCACCAGAGTTAGTGGATAGAAGCTGGTTTGTAACCTTTCTGATATTATCAAAGATTGCTCTTCCTTCTGCGATCGCATCTCTTATAGTAACAAAGTTATCGTCCTGTAGAATCATGTCACTGGATTTTTTAGCTACATCAGTACCTCTTTGTCCCATTGCAATTCCTACATCGGAGTTTTTGAGTGCCGGAGCATCGTTGACTCCATCTCCTGTCATCGCAACGTTGTATCCCTGGTTCTGCAGAGCTTTTGATATTCTTACTTTGTGTTCTGGAGATACACGTGCAAATATCTCGACCTCTGTTACTTTATCTTCCAGCTCTTTTTCATTCATATCTTCAAGTTCCGGTCCTGTTAATGCATTTTCAGGATCGAAACCAAGTTTTTCGCCGATGGCTTTCGCTGTCTCAACATTGTCTCCTGTTGCCATAACCACTCCGATACCTGCTGTTCTACAGTCATCTACTGCTCCTTTGACTTCTTTTCTTGCTGGATCGATCATTCCCTGTAGACCAAGGAAAACCATGTCAGATTCGATCTCATCTTCATCTGCTTCAAGGTCTGAAACCTGTTTGTGAGCGAATCCAAGGACTCTAAGGGCTTCTCTGGCAAATTCTGTGTTTTTATCTAGTATCTGGTTTTTCCGTTTTTCGGTAAGTTCTTTTTCTTCTCCATCGATGAGAATTCTGTCACATCTATCAAGTACAACTTCCGGAGCACCTTTCATGTAGGTCTTAGAATCTTCTGTGACTACAGTCATTCTTTTTCTATCCGATGAAAATGGGATTGCTCTAGTTCTTTGCTTGTCGTTTTCAAGCCCTGCTTTCATACCTGATACAAGTAAGGCAATTTCTGTTGGTTCGCCTCTAAAGTCTTTTTCGCCGTGGTCGGCTTCTTCTGCGTTATTACAGTAAACACCACATTCTAGAAGAGGTGCTAGATGATCTGGATCGGTCTCATGACCGTCTTTGCTGAATTTGCCTTCTTTAGTAGTTCCTCTGCCTGAAACATCGAAGTCTTCACCCTGGAAGTGAAGTTTCTCTACCGTCATAACCCCTTCAGTTAGCGTACCAGTCTTGTCTGTCACAATATGGTCAACTGAGCCTAGAGCCTCTACAACAGGAAGTCTACGAACTAATGCATCCTTTTTAAGTAATTTCTTCGACCCTATAGCAAGCGTAAGAGTTACAATCGCCGGCAGCGACTCTGGTATCGCAGCAACCGATAAACCTATTGCCAAGAGGAATACTGTCATCCATCCAGCACCCGTAAGTAGCAGCTGAACTAAAGCGACTAGAGAAATTATTCCAATAACAAGAAAACCAATTCTTCTACCTAAAGTATCTACTTCTTTCTGGAAAGGAGTCTGTTTGGTCTCAGCATTTTCAATTTCAGTTGCAATACCTCCTACCTGTGTATCCATACCTGTCTCAACTATAACCGCTTTACCTCGGCCTTTCACGACATGAGTGTTCATGAAAACCATGTTCTGTCTATCAGCGACCGGCGTATCCTCATCTACTACCTCACTGGATTTATGGACGTTTGTGCTTTCTCCTGTCAAAGCCGCCTCATCAGTATAGAGCGATTCTGTCTCGATAAGTCGGGCATCAGCAGGAACTGCATCGCCCGTCTCTAGGAAAACTACATCTCCGGGAACGAGCTCCGTTGAATCAATTTCTTTCTTTTTCCCATCACGTAAAACTACAGTGTTAGGCGTCGACATCTTCTTCAATGCCTCAATTGATTTTTCAGCTCTGTAATCCTGTATAAAACCGAATGTTCCGTTTGCAAAAAGTATTAGAAAAATTATAGCTGCTTCAGTATACTCTGGTTGATGGCCTGGTAGAAAACCTACAAGTACTGAAAGAATTCCTGCCGCCATTAATAGATAGATCAAGTTATCCTGGAACTGTCCGATAAAAATACTTAACATCGAGGTAGAATCTTCATCCTCAATTCTGTTCTTTCCCTCGTTTTCAATTCTTTCTTCGGCTTCTTCAGTTGTTAAACCAGATTCTTCAGCTTTGAGCTCTGAAAATACTTGTTCAACAGATTTACTGTACCAACTCATCTAATTGTATATGTTCATCCTCCAGTTAAAAAATATGTTAATAACCAAACTTTAGCAGATTAGACAATATCAACGACTTTTTCCAAAACAAACCCGTTATAAAACGTTTTCAAGGCTTCTGGACAGTATTTTTGACCAATCTGGTTTTTTACATGCGCCAGTCTAGAGTCTAGGATAAAAGTATGGCTTGGTCTTTACTAGCCGGGGAAAAGAATGGACAGTTTTGATAATTCTGAGCCGGATGAAGATTATAATGAGGGCAAGAGCAGCTCTGAAATGAATAATCTTTTGGAAAATACAGATTCCGATGTTTTAAGAGCTGATGGGCGCGGTTTCGACGGATTTGACAGGCTTGAAAATGAGAGTAAGAAGTATGATAGGTTCAGATCCAAGTATGAGACTCTTATGGAAAAACATATTGAGACCCAAGATGAGCTAAACACCGAGATAAGAGCAGAACATGAACGTGTTATAGAAGAATACGGAGACGTACTAGACCTTATAGATGATTTAGATCAAGAATACGATGAACTAAACCAGGAATACAAAGAACTGATGAAAAAGTATGAGAACGCTGCAGACAGACTGATATATACCTTAGATGATTTTTCAGAAGCTGAAAGAAGCAGTGGAATTAAAGATGTTATACAGGGGTCAGTGCTATTTGGCGCAGGTATTCTATCCGCCGACCAATATTCATTTGGCGGAGCATTTGATTTCTATGCCAATGCAGCTTCAAACTATGCGAACGAACCAGAAACTGCAATCTTGACACTTGGATTACCTCTAATCGGCGCATGGTACTTTAAAAATGCTTTAGGCAGCTGGAACAATTCTAGAGAATTAGACAACGCATCAGATACCTGGAAACACCGCCGAAGTAAGATGAAAGGTGAAAAACAACTAGAAGATATGAAGGATCCGGAAAGTTCAAAGAAAGACAAAGACGATATCGATGTTATAGACAACGAGTGATCTCATCGGAATCTTTAAGGTATTAAGACTAGAACTCTCAGTTGATGGCAGAACTTTCGCGTAAAAACATACTATTAGGAATAATTGGGTTTTTAGGACTTATATCGATCCCTTCATTTCTTGACCACTATATCTACTTTCTTACAGGCCAAATAGAGACCATAGCCAAACAGGGCAGATGGGATCTTGTTTTGCTAAATGTAGTTGGCTTCCTGTTGTTTCTAATTCCTTTAAACTATAGAAGGAAGGCTGATTGGAAGTCTATGGGTATTTATTCGGCGTTTATAGTCTCACTGTTCATAGAAATGTATGGAATACCTCTGGGAATCTATCTCTCAACTCCAGCACTCACAGGTTTTACAGGCTCTCAAAACGTTGTATTCAGTCTTTTTGTGTTAGGCTGGGGATTTGACCTAACACTTTGGATGGTTATAGGCCTCTTAATTACCATAGCAGGAATGGTAATAACGGCTTTAGGATGGATAACAATCTATAGAACAGATAAGGATCTGGTTGATACCGGTATTTACGGTTATTCACGACACCCACAGTATATCGGAATAACTCTGATAGTGATAGGATGGTTTATCGGCTGGCCTACCCCTCTTGCAACACTTATACTTCCAATACTAGTTTATACCTACTACAAACTAGCGTTGAAAGAAGAAAAGGAAGTATCAAAAGAATTAGGAGAACGCAAATACCAGAGTTACAAGGAAAAAGTTCCGAGATTTATCTGAGAAAGAAAAAATCTAAAGGTCGAGGTGTTCTTTCACATCTCGACTTGTACGGTTGTTAAGTGCTTGTTTTATGTCTTCTACTCTCACCGTCTTTCTTCCTTTTCCTTCAGCTATCTCTGTTGCATCTTCAGCAACCTCGCCACTCCAGTTATCTAAAAATTCTCCTAGAGCTGTCGCAGAGTCTTCACTTACACGTTTTTCCGTATTTTCCCTTATTATTAATTTCATACTTCTGATTGAAAATTCCATTATTAACACTTCTACCTATAACATACCATGTTAACCAATACTTTTTAAATACAAGACATCTCTCTGGGCTTCTGAGGCCCATTTAAAACCTCTTAGATGACTGTTGAGTGATTAAACTGCTTTTTAAGACTGAGGTGCTAATTCCGATACGTAAATGGGTCAGAAAACTTCGATTTTGAATTCAGAGTTGGCTGTTAAAATTTTAAGCGCCATTGCTTCAAGGACAGATGGCAACTACTCCACAAATCTAGCAGACGAATTAGATAAATCACAACCTTCAATCAGCAGAATACTCACTGAGCTGAACGACCTAGGCTTCATACAAAAAGGAAAACGAGAGAAAGCACAGTATTATACCGTAAATTACGATAGAATATCCGAGTACTGGTTCAACCAGATAAGTGAAAACTTGAGTGAGAACGGGAAAAACCAGGATCTAGAAAAACTTGATCAAAACAGCAGAGAACTTAAAGAGCTAGCTAGCAAGTTTTTTGAGAACTTTCTAAAAACAACCAACTGTTCAGGTATGACCGTATCGTGTTTGATATTCGATGGTTTTGCTTACTCTATAGGATATTCTATATTAGAGAACGAGAATCTAATAGAGGAAAAGAATTTCCTGAAGTCCGTTATAGAAGGACTGAAGATATACACCGAAGAAGAATTCTCTGGAGATATATACGGATCTATGGCAAAATCAGTTGATGAGATACTGAAATGAAAAACGCCGGCGCTCGGATTTGAACCGAGGAGACCCGAGGGTCAGTAGATTTCGAATCTACCGCGTTCGGCCAGACTCTGCCACACCGGCAAATTATAGGTTTGTCCGGATCTAGACGACTTCTTTAAATCCTAGAACCGGCATTCTATATCTTCAAAACTCTATGGTGAACTTTATTAGACTTCCAGAAACCAGTATTTATTACAGATGTATGATGGAGTAATCTTCGATCAAGACGGTATTTTACTTGACTCAGGCATAAACAAGTTCTACTGGATGGATGAAATCAGAGCCGAACAGGCAAGGAAGAAGGGATTTGATTTCAGCGTAGATGATGCTATTAAGATTGTAAAGGCTAACTCTCCAGAGCCGGTAGAACGACTTCTTCAGAAAAAAGGTATGACATGGGAACACCTCAAAGAAATGGAGCTAGCTGTGGAGAACCGGAAAATCCATAAGATAGAACACGGAGAAATTACCTTATTTCCAGAAGTCAAAAATGTGTTGAATAGTTTAGACAAAAAGAAGGCTGTTGTCACAAATGCTCCTCTTTTAAGCACTCGTATGATGATGCGTTATTTCGGTATCAGCCAGGAATTTGGGGTTGTGAATGCCCCTCATACAGATGATATGAGGAAGTTCTTCAGCAGAAAAAAGCCTAAACCGGTTATGATAAAGGAAACGATGGATAAGATGAATCTGGAAAATCCTCTAATGGTTGGAGATACCGGATCTGATCTTAAAGCTGCTGAAAACGCTGGTATAGATTCTGTTCATATTAATTCGTACGGATTTGAAACAGATGTGGAACCAACATATGTAGCCGACTCTATCAAGGAAGTTCTTGAAATCGTAGAATAGCTATATGTGTTGTATAAAAAATTCATCTGCCCTCTAAATTATTATGAGCGATGAAGAAACCTGTGCACAATGTGGAGAAGAAGCCGTAATTTACCGGAAATATGAGGGAAGAGGTCTATGTAAAGATCATTTTTCTCAATCCATAAACAAACAGGTCAAAAAAACTATTAGAAAAGGCAACCTTGTAGAGTCTGGAGACACTATTGCAGTAGGATTATCCGGCGGGAAAGACTCTGCAGTAATGCTTGAACAGCTGGTTGATATTTTCGGCGACAGACCAGACATCGAGATAATCGGGGTATCAGTACACGAAGGAATCGATGAATACAGAGACGAATCTATTTCTTCCGCAAGAGAACTCTGTGAAGAATACGGAGTAGAACTTGAAGTAGGAAGATATGATGATTACTACGATCTAAAAATGGATGATGTTGCCGGAGCCGGACAGTTAGGTAACTGTACCTACTGTGGTATTATGCGCCGAGATCTTCTAAACAAGCTGTGTAGGGAAGTCGATGCCGACAAGATGGCGATCGGACACAACCTCGATGATGAAGCACAGGCAATTATGATGAATCATCTGAAAGGCGATATGAAGAGGCTTGCACGGATTGGTTCTCGGACCGACTCGGTAAGCCATGAGAAGTTTGTACCGCGGATCAAACCTCTTCTAGAATGTATGGAAAAGGAGATAGCACTTTACTCTCGACTTCATGATCTGGGGGTGATCGACCGTTGCCCTCATGTACAGGAAGGAACGATGAGGCCGATGGTAAAATCATTTTTGAACAAGCTTGAAGCCCAGATGCCAGGAACCAAACACTCTATAGTTTCCCAGGGCCATAGAATCTCAGATCTGGTTGATGATAATCTTGACTGGGATGACGATGGAAATGAACTAAGGGAATGTGAAAAATGCGGCGAACCATGTTCCTCCGACGTATGCAGGAAATGCGAATTACTTGAAGACATCAAAAAGTCAGCAGATGAAAGCGAAGACCACAACTACGACATTAAAGAGT
>Ga0136566_1000761_pt1 | contig 11855 bp, 15 predicted proteins | sample AntDeeMetagenom2_FD_104786 | JGI IMG/M metagenome (GOLD analysis project Ga0136566, IMG submission 104786) | Saline lake microbial communities from Deep lake, Antarctica - Metagenome #2 | ecosystem: Environmental > Aquatic > Non-marine Saline and Alkaline > Saline | place: Antarctica: Deep lake... | reverse complement strand
TGGCGTACTGATCACCGCGCATCGTCATACTGCCGCTGATTGGTTCGACCACAGCCGTAACGCGTGGCCGCTGGAAAGCCGGGCCGGCGTCCATTTCAGTCCGGACAGCACCGGCGCCGAACGTCTCGCTGTAACTGCTGACTTCTAGGCGCTGCGGTAGGGATACGGGCCATTGCATTAGACTTGCCCCGACCGGCGGCCGTAGGGCGCCATGACGCTATCCATCTCGCCGCTGCCGACCATCTGTGCCATAGCCTGCTTGACGTAAATCTTGATCGTCTCTTGGCCGTTCGGGCCGCGCTTGTGTTCTCGCTTTTGTTCTTGCATCTGGCCGCCTTCGTTGATGATCTGCACGTCTAGGTTAACGTTTGCCGCCGGCTGGTTAATCTGGTTATTCGGAATGATGTTGCCACCACTAGCCGGGTTGAATATCTCAGGCCCACGCTCGCCGACCAGGTAGCTACTACCGCCGGATACCGGGCCGCCTGTGGCGCGTGCGCCGGCAATCCCGGACAGCGAGCCCAGGCTCAGCGCCGCATCGCCGCCACCGCTTGCGGTAATACTGCCGCCAACGCTGGCGCCGACGCCACCGCCGAAGTAGCTGCCGATAGCCGTAGCCGCAAAGCCGCCCAGTTTGCCCAGGAGGCCACCACCGTCGTCGCCGCCCTCTTTGCCGAACAGCGCGTTAGCCAGTTGCGCGGCCTGCGCCTGTGCCGCCATCTCGATGAGCATGCTCCCCCAGCTGTCGAGGATGCCGTCGAAGTCGCCGCGCAGCGTCTGGCTTAGCGTGTCGCCCAGTTCGTCTTGAATGTTCTCTCGCGCACGGGTCGCGAATACGCTCATATTGTCGTAGGTGTTCTGGCTGAGCTGCTCCAGGCTTGTTAGGCGCTGCGCGTCCAGCCCGGCAAGCATCGCCTTTTGTTTCTCTTGATCGTCAACAGCGCGGAGCACGATATCGGTGCGACGATCGTAGGATTCCTGAATGCGCTCTTCCTGCGTTTGCAAGCTGTCTGTAATGCTTTGCAGCGCCTCGCGGTCGCGCTCACCTTGCGTGGATATGCCGATGCGGTCGGGTACGTCGATAATCTGCCGGGCCTGCGCCGATGCACTGGCATCAGTTTGTCCGGTAGCAGTGTTCGGGGTGAGTACCGGCGTGTTCGGCTTGTCCTGGCCGCCGCTGTATAGCTCGTCGAAATACTCCTTTTGCTTCCTGTAGTCCTCCAGAATGCGATTTTGCGTCTCTAGCTCGGCTTCCAGCTCATTGCGCCGATTCATTCCCGCACGATCGACGATACCGCCACCGAGCTGGCGCGGCGCTTCCGGTAGATTGGCAAGCTGCCCCTGCAATTCCTCGATAGCGTGCTGCGTGCGTTCTATCGGCCCACCTGTGATGCCGTACAAACGGCCCATATCGCGGCCGATTCCGGCAATGAAGTTGGTCACGCCCGCGCTCGCTTTGGCTGACCATTCCACAACCTTGGAGAATCCCGCCGTGAGCGTAGTTAGACCTTCCTGCACCTGCGGATCGCTCAGCGTCTCGCCCAGCTCGTTAATTGCTGGCGTGGTGCCGATCGCGATCTGATTGGCCAGCCCTTTAGCGATGCCGCGCAGGTCGCTCATCGCCGCAGCGGCCTCGCGTAATTGATCCGCCTCGACGTTGCTGACCGCGACGCCAAAGTTACGCGCGTCCCGCATGGCGGCTTGCAAGGCCCGGCCTCCATCTTCGAGCAGCGGTATTAGACGGGTGGCATCATCGCCCAATGATTCCAGTGCAAACACCTGCGTTGCTCTCGGCATCCCTTCGAGCGCATCGGCGATTGCCAGTAGCTGTTTATCCGGGCCAAGTTTCACCAAGTCCCGCGCGGCCAAGTCCAGCTTTTCCAGCACGTCGATTGCTTCGCCGCCGCCGGTCAGGAACGCATCGCCGATCTTGTCGGACACGTCCTTCAAAATATCGCCCATCTTTTCGCCGGATATGCCGACACGGCTTGCCGCGTATTCATATTCCTGCAACACGCCGGTATTGATGCCGATCGCACGGGCGAGCGAGTCGGTCTCCTTGAATGCGTCGATCGTGCGGGCTGTCATGTAGCCCAGGCCGGCCGTTACGCCTGCCAGCGCAGCGCCGACCGGCACGATGCTCGTTCTCAGTCGATCAAAGCCAGCGCGCATGTTGCCGGTCGCCGTCTTGACGCGCCGGGCCGTGCGCGTGCCCGTGTCGCTCAGCCTTTCAAGCTCTTGCCGCGATTGGCGCACGCCTTTTGAATCAACGGCAATGCGCAGTGAGGCAGTATCAGTCATTTGAATTCACCTGTTGCATTGTATGCCAGGCGTGTGTATATTAGGGTCATGAAACGAACCAACGTATTTCTGCCCGAGCAGCTAATCACCCGCCTAAAGCGGGTATCCGAGGAGACTGGTCTTCCGGTCTCCGAACTAATCCGACGCGCCATAGACGCGCATCTAAACAAAATGGGGATTGGAGGCTACTAGGATATCGCCTGCCTCCAAACCCGATCCAGTGCTTTCAACGCCTGAACTTCCCACAACGCCAGCCGGGTGCCGACAACACGCTGATAGGCATCCAGCCCGGCGTAGGTCAGCGGCCCCGGCCCGTTCATGCCGATTTGGCGTTCTTCAATCACGTCTTGCCACACGCCCCACACCCCTTCGGCCGCATCAGGAAATACAGGGCCGATCAGCGAATCCGGCGTCTTGCCGGTCTGCTGCTCCCTGTTTTCCAGATGCTGCCGTCGTGTGGCCTTGCTTCCGCTATCCGCGCCGTCTAACCAGAACTCGTGTTCGGCGTACTCGACCAGCGCCCCCAGGACTAGCCCAAAAAATACGCCGGCTCCGCGATGAACTCATCCACCTGCCGGCGAATATCCGGGAAATCGCGATAGATGCGCTCGACGTTCTCACGGCTACATTCCAACGCCTTGCCGCCTTCCTCGATGTTCGCCCAATCGAGCGTGCAGTCAGTCAGTAGCGCTGTGGCTTCATCTTCTAGTTCTGCGGTCGTCATATTCTGGCGCCCGCGCTTTTGCAACTTCTTGAGCCGCTTGTCATTATTGACGCGCGCCGCTTTCCGGTAGATATCCGAATCCATGCCCACCACGCGGATGGTGATGTCGGTGCGATCGCCTTCGGGCGTTAGTACGGTCAGTTCCGCGCCCTTATTGGCGCCGGCTACGGTGTCGAGTTTCTTGAGATCCATGGGTGTCCCTTACTTGGTGATGCTTAGGTTCGTGCCGCTGGTACTATCCAATAGCGCTTGGAATGGCATGGGGATAGTCACAGGGCTCTCGTCGCTCACGTCAGTCGCTGCGCCAGAATATTTTACCCGCTGCATCGCAAACGTGTAGCTGTTGGTGCCGTCGCCGATTTCAAACGTAATGCTGGAATCGGTTTCGTCGTCAAACTTGGACAGCAGGCTGTTGTCGTCGTAGTAAACCGTCGCCTGGCCGGTGACATTCGACCGGCCATCGCTTGGGCGCAACGTGCTTTCACTGCCGATCACGTACCGGGCAGCCAGGCTGTTTTCGAGGCTCAGCGTCATCTCTGTCGCCAGGTCAAGCGTTGACCCGCCTTCAGATACCGATCCGCTAAACGCGTCGAACACAGGCGTAGTGGTCGGGGCGCTGTAGGTGCCTGCCGATGCCGTGCCTAGCGTGCGGTCTTTGCCCAGCACGGTAACGCTACCGGTCACAATGCCGCTGGGCTGCACCGTTAGGCTGAGGCTGGAAAACTCGACGCCTGTATAGAGCTGGAACAGGTCACTGCCATCCGGTGCCGCGCCGCCGAATTTGCGCTCAATAGTGAAGCTGCGGCGCTCAGTGCCGACCGCCAAGTCGCTGGTTGCCCAAGTGCCCATGAGTGCGGCTTCGAGAACATCATCGAATACGCCGCCGTAGGACAACTCAAAGCTGATATCGCCAGTCACGGATTTTGTTCCATGACGCATATCACTGATCTGGCGATCGTCGCGCAGCTCCTCCGACTGGAACGTGTCTTTTGCCAGCGTCAACGTTGCGCCGGTATTCCTGAATGTGGAGAATACTGGAGTGTCGGGCGTTACGCCATATGAAGTTTCGGCAATGATGCCGATGCTTGCTTGCGAGCCTGTTGCGGCCATGGTCTGCTCCTATTGCGGGCATTAAAACCGCATCCAGTGCGGCTGTATAAATACGGCTTTTCAGTTGGGCAAATACGCCCGGTACTCAATCTCGACAATCAGCGAGTACCAGTCCGGCTCCTGCGTGCCGTCTCTGTAGCCAGCCATAACGCAGCGTACAAGGTGATTCGCATAGGTGACGTCAGTTCCGCGCTTGAATCGCTCCACCAGCGCGCTGGCAGCGTCTTCGGCCCGTCCCGGCCCGTTGCCCGCAGGGTAGAATACACTGATCTGATAGATACCTGTGTGAGCGTTGCGGCCTTGCAAGCCTAACTCGGCCTGTCTCGGCGGCGTGGGCAGCAGATTCGGGCGCATCCATGGCGTGCCGATCTGCGGATCATACGGCCGATTGGGCCACGCCACATCGATAGCCGGCGGCATAGTTGCCAGGTGGCTGTCCAGTGCTTTGCGGATATTTTCGATCATTTATTCGCCTGTCGGGCCGCGGCGTTTAGTAGGGTATCGAAGCGGGTCACGTTTCGCCGAACCATGCCGGCCGGCGCTTGTTTTGAAGATCCGTCTTCAAGGCGCTCAATATAGGGCAGTCCATTGGCGATATATATCGTTTCGTCGTCATGCCACTGACCCAGCGCAGCAAGCAGCTCGTCTTGTGCCGCGGATTCGCCTGTGCGATCCAGCACCGCGGCCTTTACCGTGCCCACGCTGGTTTGCCAGTTGCCTTTAGCGCGCCCTGTCTTTACCGGCGTGTCCTTGATAACTGCCGAGAACAGATCCAGCACCGTCGTGCGGCGCGCCTGATCTATCTGCTCGCCGGATTTATTGGCGAACCTGTTTAGGTCGCTGGCGAAGCTTATATCATCCTCTGCATTGCAGTCGATAACCGGCCACATCGTTGTCGGGAGTAGACGCCTCCACCACGCGAATAACGCTATATATCACGCCATTATAGATTAGACGGTCGCCGATCATTGGCTCCACGCCGGCATCCGATGCGATGAACACCTGAAAGTCATCCTTCTGGATCAACGTGCCGTCAATCAGCGCTTCGGTGTATGCCTTCGGTGGCGTGATTTTGAGGTCAAACACCTGAGTATTTGTCGTCGCCTCGCCTTCTACCGGGTCATATCCGCTATCCGTAGTGCGCTCAATCGTCGCCGTGCTGGCGAACTTGTCGACCAGCCTGCTAGCGAGCCCCTGAAACCGTGTCGCGATAGTCATACGCGCACCAGCCGGTTAGCGGGCCGCAAAAACCGGCGCAGCGTATCGGCAACGTCTACGCCAAAGCCACTTGTCTCGTACTCAGTTGGCTCGAAATACTGAAATTCGCCTACGTCGTCGATCTTCTCGGCTTTTATGGCGCCGCCTGTGGCGGTCTCCGTAGTGCCTTGCACCATCGCTAGGGCCACGTCACACACTGCCTTTTTAAGCGCATCCGGTATCACGTCGTCGCCGAAATACTTGTAACCCCCGATCGGCACGTGCTTTCGGGGCCATTCCAGCGACTGATCGAAGGCTTTTCGATCACCTAAGAATAGACCGGAAAACTCACGGTCGATATAGTCAGTCGCGCGTACCAGCGCGTCTTCACCTTCCAGCCACGCATTACCGCGGGCCAGGTGGTAGGCGTCCGCATATGGCATATCGACATAGCTGTTGGCGCCTTCTACGCCAGTCCCATCTTCAACCACCATTGCGGCTCACCTGTGTTGGGAATAGGCGGGCAGCACATGCCACCCGCCGTTGTGGCCTATTCGGCCTTCTTTGCGCCGCCACCGTTACCGGCTGCGGCGCTGGTCTTGGATTCAGCCTGCGAGGGCTGATCCCGTTCCGCGTTGCGCTTGGCGCGCTCCTTGCGGTCCTTCTGTCGTGCTTCAAGGTCTTTCATAGCTTACTCCTTATGCGGCCGGTCCGGCGCGGGAATCGAGGAATGCAAACGGAACCTGCTCGCGGTCAACAACACGATCCCAATGCGTAGCGTCGGCCAGATCAGCATCGGTCGGGCTGAACTCTACCAGGGTGCCGTCATCCCAAGAGAAGCCAAACGGGTGCAGAATCCAGGTCTTGCGCTCCCAAATGGTTTCCATGCCGCCGCCGTTACCAGCACGGGGCTCACGCTCGATCTCGACCGGGTTACGCGGGGCGCCCTGGCCATAACCGAACAGCGATCCTTCCTCTTGGCCGAAGCCGAACGCGCCGGCTCCGAACATAAACGTGCGATACACGCCGCCGCCCAGATCGGTGCCGCCCTTGGCCGAGCGCACTACGCGCAGTCCCTTATAGGTCGGGATGGTGAGCTGGCCAGACGAATCGAGAACATACTCGATCTGGTCGTCCTTCTTTGCTCGCGCCTCGATCTTGGGATGCATCACGATAGCACCGATACCGTCGACCGATTCTTCAAGCGTGTAGGCGGTATCAATTACCGCGTCGCCGTTAAAAACCGCCGCAGCACCGCCTGCAGCAGAAATATCCAGACCCATGTCACTGGCATCGTTGGCAATGTTGTCAGCGACGACGCCATTGGCGACTGCCACTAGACGACGCTGCAAACGACGCGACCAGTAGGTGCCGAATCGGCTTCGAATATGCTGCATCGGGTCCGAGCCGGTCAGCTCCACGACCAGATCCATATCGGAATAGCCTTGGTTTACGAAGCTTTTTCTAGCCTTCATCGTGCCGCTGCCGACCTTGTTGGGGGTCGCCAGATCAACTGGATCGTCGTTGCTGTAGTTCTGCTCGATATCCGGGTCGAGGTCTTTCCAGAACGGCAGCACGAGTTCGGTCCCGCCGTTGCGGGCGTAGCCGTCGAGGGTGGAGTTGTTGGCGATGATGCCAGACTGCCAGAAAGCGAGCGATTCAACAGCATTCAGCTGCGAATAGCTCATGTATACGTCGTGGACAAAAGTGTCCGAGAGTTGGACGGTAGCCATCGGTTATTACCTCAAGTTGGCTGTTATTGGATATTTGCCGCGCGCCGGAATCCATCCGGGTCACGCTGTGCAAATGCGACACGTTCTGATTCGTTCATGTCGCTGAGTTTCGGCGCAGCCTGACCGCCACCGTTTGCGCCATTGGCGCCACCACCGCCGTTGTTTGCGGCAGAAATGAAGTGTCTCCCCTCGTCGCCCTGCGACCATTCGGAGACATATTCAGAAATGTCCTTGCCATCGATGCGGGCTTGTCGCTCGCCTTCAATGTCTTCCAGTTCGATGCCCTGTTCTTTGAGTCGGGCGCGTGCTGCCGGCATCAGTTCCTTTGCTACGCCTGCCTGGGTGAGTGCGTCGGTCAGTCCGTTGTCGATCAGTAGGCGCTTGTTCACGCCGTGCTCGGCCTCGTATTTCTGAGCGGACGCGTCGAGGTCTTTCTGCAGCCGCTCCAGTTTGCGATCGTACTCTTTCGCGACCTGCGCCTTGATCTCGTCTACGTTGCCCTCGGCCTCTGCTTTTGCGCGTGCAGCATCTTCTTGCGAGTCTTCCAGCTTCTGCAGCCGGTCGTTCAACTCGGCCTTATCGTCTTTCTGTTTGCGGACGTCGGCCAGCAGTTCGTCGCGCTTGGCCTTGAGACCTTCAGTCTCTTTCGCCAATGCGGCCTTGATCTGCTCGTCTACCTGATCCTGCGTGTATGTCGTTTCGTCTGCCATCGCTTAGCGTCTCCTTGAGATTGGCATAAAACCGCCTATTGCGGCTGTAAAAAAGCCCCGTGTTTGCGAGGCTGTTGGGGTTTTCCTGTACTCTACTTCACCCGGTGCGCGGACACCCAGTCACCGTTGCTGCGCACCAGTAGCGGCGTATCGCACCACTTGCATTTTAACACGTCGCGATGCAACGGCTTGAGCTTGCCGTCGACCTTCCCGCTCACCATGAAAGGCCGATACTCGCGAACCACCGTACCATCGGCTTCGGTGCCGTCTCGGTTGCGGCATACTGGGCAGCGGGGATGATGCACCTTTACTCTAACCCGGCTTTCTCAAAGGCCGCCGGGTGCCTGATCTTCAACTCGGCCAGGTTCATCTCGTTACCTGCCCGATTCACGAATTTGTCGAGCTTCAGCCCGCCATTGCGAAACAGCTGGCCCTTGCTCTTGCCCAACACCTCATCTTGAAACGCTGCAGGCTTACGCCCCAGCCATTGGCCGTAATTCAGGTCTTCAGGCACGTAACCATCCATGCTGGCGCGGTCGCCCCTCGGCACTTCGTCGAGGTCTAGGCCCAGCTCGCGGTATGACTTGGTGATAGGGGTCATTGTACTTCGGCAATTCCAATGAGCCGGCGGCCGTGGCCCGCTGTTTACCGGATACATTTTGGTATCACGCGCCTGGCAGATCGGGCTTGTGTTCCCGTCCAGTGTGCTAGTCCATCGCAAGCCCTTCAATATATCGCGGTTGTCTGCATAGGTCGCATCTCGCGCCGTATTCATCGTATGAGAAACGGCCGTGCGTGTAAGCGCTTGCAATTCCCGCCGCGAACGATCTAGCAACCCATCGGCATACTTCGCCCTGCTTGTGCCTTTTAGGCGACGCGTGATCTGGTCAATAGGCTCGCCCTCGACCAGTCCCTGTCGGATCGTATCGCGCACCAATGCCGCCCGGTTGTCTTCAACGCCTGCCAGCGACTCTTTCAGCAGCCGGCCTTGAAATGGGCGAGCGTTGACGATGCTATACAGGCTCCGCAAGTCCGGCCGCGTCACACCCAACTGCGTAACGATCGACGCGGGGATAGCCTCCGTTAACAACGTATGGCTCCATGTGGCTTCGTACTTGGCCAACTCTTGCAGCTCGTCGACCATCGAATCGCTGACCTGCGCGTAGGCCGCCCGGTTAATCTCTCGCGTGGACGCCAGCAAGTCGTTCAGGCGCTTGGTTGTGGCCGGGCCGGTATCAAACCCCTTGTCAGAGATCTTTGCGCCACGCTTGCGTATCTGGTCGATCAGGTCGTCTTCCGTACGGTTAAGCAGCGCTACAAGCTTAGCGACCGTGTTGGATTTCAGTCGCTCGACGTATGTCGAATGCTCAATGATTTTTTCTTGAATTGCGTTATTGACGGACGGCATTACTCAACCTGTTCGTCGTCACGCCCTGCCATGCCCAGTGCCGGGGCCTCGTCGCCGATCTCGCTTTCTTCATCGTCAAACGTCTTGTCAGACTCAATAACCTCGCCCTTTTGGAAATTGGTGAACAATGTCTGCTTGCTGATACCCCCGCCCTGCCATGTGGCCATGAGCGCGGTCATTTCCTGCGCGGTCATGCGGGCCGGGGCGAAATCACGGTTTAGTTCTACGCCAACATCGCTATCGTTGACGCCCTCCCATAGTGCGCAGATTTGCAGCGCCTTGGATAGACCTAGAGATATTGCCTGCGAGATAGACGACAGAACGCTATTTTCGCCCTGCCGATGAATCGATGCGGTCTCGGCTGTCTCGACCTGTCGCTTTTCCTCGGCCAGCATCCGGGCGCCGAGTGCGGCCATGTGTTGCTCTTTCACAGCGAGGCGTTTCTCTAACGTCTCGAGCCCCTTTCCTGTGAACTCAAGCAAGCCGGCTTTGGCTTCCGAAGACTGCGAAGACCACAAGGCCGTTGGGCCTACGCCTGTCGGCTTTTCATTGTCATTGATGCCGAACAAGTACGGCGTGGGCAGTGCGGTGAAATGCGCACCATGCTCCAGGTCAACGGTCGTGCGGTAATGGCTCAAGTTTTCGTTGATCAGATCCAGCAGGACCGGCTTGCTGACATCGGGCGACAGGTCACGCGGGCCACAGAACACGAACGGGATTTCACGCATGGATTTGCCCTGCATGACCGGGTACCGCTCTTCGCCGTGCTGCGCGCCATCACGAAAAACGCGGACACGATACTGACCATTGAATAAGTCCAGCACGCGGATCTGCTCGATCTCATCGTTCTCGAATTCGCCCACTTCCTCGACAACAAGCTCTTTCAGGCGCACTTGGGTAAGCGTCGTCTTTTGCCCGACCTGGCCCACGCGCCAGCTGATAATGTTCTCCGCGCGGTACAGTTTCAGGAACGGGCGCAGATTCATCTGAGATGCCACTGCGCGCGTCAGCGCTTGCTCAGGCTGCTGCGGAAAATCGACCAGCACCCCCGCACGGCTAACCGCTAAAACCTCCTCTGTGAGACATTCAGCGAATGCGTGCAGCGGCTGGCCGGCCAAGTCGGCGTCTTCCAGCATCGGCTCAAGTGCAGTCGGCAACGTGAAAATAGGCGGCTTGCGGAATACCATCCCGCTGAGCCCGTCTAGTGTTCGATTAGCGGCGTTGTAGAAACTGCCCCGCTGCTGCATGGCGTAATATTCAGGTTCAGTCTGCCCCGACAGCATCGGCAGATACCGGACGCCCTGGGCATACACAGCCTCTTGCCCTTCGATCACGTCGCGGCATTTCTCCCACTTTTTGAGAGCGGCCGCGTATTGGCTGTGGGGAGTTTCGAGGGCCATTTAGAAACCTGCCAACTTGGAAACCTGTACGCGGCGCGATTGCACCGGATACCGCGCGTGGATGAAATACCCCGCAGCGTCGTTCAAATGGTCAAACCCGCTTGCCTTATCGGGCTCGCCGTTCTTGTCGTATGCCTGCTGCTCCAGGCTCATGCACAACTGCGCGCAGGTGTCCGGATTGATCAGCAATGCGCGCTTCTCGATCTGTTGATTCATAGCTAGCACTCTGTCTTTTACGGCCGGATTGCTTGATGCTTCCCAGACGCTAAACCCTGCCTCACGCAAAAGGCTTAAATCCGACACGCTCGCGTTCACTGACTTGCGACTGCGCCCCGACTGATCGGGGTAGACTGTAATATGGTGGCCCTTAAACCGCTGCTTGATGATCTCGATGATCTGCGGCGTGTCTCTAATCTCGGTCAGCTCATTCAACGCCATAGGCTGGCCATCGCGCATTACGTTGATTGTCGCGGCCATGTTCGCCACATTGAAATCCATACCAATATGCAGTGGCTCGCCGGCTTCTATCGTGGCGTCTGTACTGTTGGCCTGGCGGTCAAACTCAGGGTACACACTGCCTGCGGTCAGGTTAACAAACTCGCCGTCCAGGTACGCGCTCAGTAGTGCAGACGGGTAACTGTGCTGCAGGTTTTCGATATAACCTGCCGGCAAATTCGCCGCGTTGCTCCACGTCGATGCATGAATCAATTCATACCCTGGCGCCGGATCGCGTTTCCAGCGGTCATAAACAAACCGAAAACCCTCGGGCGTGGTGCCAACCGCCACCGTGTTCACGCCGTCTTTTTTCTGCCGGTTACGGCCAATGATCTTGTTCCAAACCTCGCGCGCCTTGTCTGTTTTTAGCGTGTCCAGCTCGTCCACCAGGCTATCGGCGACTTCGAACCCGACAATTCTCTCGGGCCGATCCATCGTGCGAAATATGATCTTGCCGTGGGTGCCAGGAAAGCTAATCTCGTTGTCGTTTCGATTTAAGTTGTAGTTGACGCCCCAGCGCTCTAGCTGGTCGCAAAAACGCGGGAAGGCGATCAAGCGCACCAGGTCATACGTCGGCTCGTAAAACGCTACGTTTTGGTGCCAATTCTCAATTTTGAGTTTCAACGCGCGGACAATCAGGGCTTCCGACTTGCCCGCACCGTAGCCGGCCACCATCGCAGGCGCCTTAGCCGTACTGGTGACCAGCTGAAATTGAGGGTCGGTTAATTCAACCCGCATCTTTGCTAGCGTTCACAATCTCGATACGCGGCGGCGCCA
>Ga0136566_1000734_pt1 | contig 12087 bp, 8 predicted proteins | sample AntDeeMetagenom2_FD_104786 | JGI IMG/M metagenome (GOLD analysis project Ga0136566, IMG submission 104786) | Saline lake microbial communities from Deep lake, Antarctica - Metagenome #2 | ecosystem: Environmental > Aquatic > Non-marine Saline and Alkaline > Saline | place: Antarctica: Deep lake... | reverse complement strand
GGCGTCGCGACGTTCCGCTGTGGGGGAAGCGAGGACCACATCGAGAACTGTGTCGCCTATACCGACGACACGGACTACGGCCACGACGAGGAGTATCTCGAAACCAACGGTCGCCCAGTCTGGGTGTGGCCTGGCGGGACGGTGACGATCAGCGAGTCACAGTTCGCGGACGGCCCGTACCCGAACGCGGTCGTCGCCGGCGCCAATGACGCCGCTGGCCGAGTCAGTTTCGAAAGTGGGGCCTACCGTGGTCACATCCAGCGCGCGACAGGATCGACCATCGATATAGACCCAGACGTGTCGAACGACCCCGACCTCTCTATCCCCGACGGCGTGCCGAGAACGGCGGAAACAGCCGCAGGCGGTGGCGCGTTAGCACCGTCGAGAGGCGCCCTCGACGAGCAGTTCTACCACAAGATCGTGTTCCACGCCAGCGATACCGCTGAACCGAGTTCCTACGCCTTCGAGGCCACGGGAACGGTCGCAACAGAGTGTCACGACACCCCGGGCAGAGACCGCGACATCGTCCGCGAACAACCGGTTCGAGGCCGTATAAGCGACGGGACCGACGTGTACTGGTTCCGTGGAAACGTCGCGGCACTCACGCTCCGAGGTGAGGCGACCGTCAGCATCCAGTACGAAGGCAACGACCCAGTCGAACCCGGAGGGTCCCCAGAGTTGTGACGGATGCCGCAGCGACACGGCCTGCTCGATACGCCTTCGAACGCCTCCGGGGACCCGATCACTGCCACGACCACCGTGAAATCAATCCCCGAACTGTATCCTACTGACCAACACGAGTACCTGAACCAGTATGCCTTCAGAAAAGACCGTCAACACGCACGATACAGTCCGCGAGCGAGCCGAGACGAACCGCTACCTCTCGTGGCTCCTGTTGTCCGGAAACCGGCTGATCGTCGGGTTTCTTCTCGGATTCATCTTCTTTATCATATTCACTGTGACAACGTTCGTTCTCCGGCCGGAACTGTACCAGATGGATGCCCAGGGTGACCTGTCCGAACGCCTGTTCTCGACGATGATTATCGTCATCGTCACTGGGACGACCATCGTCGTCACGTTCGGACAGCTGATCCTCACACAGGAGCACGGGCCGCTCGGCGATCAGCTCTCGCGGCTGGATGGAGCGATGGAATTCCGGGAGCGGACATCGAAGCTGATCGGTACCCCCTGTTCCACGAAACCGTCCATCTTCCTCACCCACATCCTCATCGCAACGGCGACACGAGCCGAGTCACTGCAGAACTTCGATGACACCGGCAACGAGCAACTGAACACGGATCTCGAGGACCTGTCCGAGGGGACAGTCACGAACGCGAAGAACGTAATCTCGAAGTTAGATGACGCGGACTTCGGAACTTTCAGAGTTGTGTTTGCCGCCATGAACTTCGATTACAGCTGGAAAGTGTTTCAGGTCGAACGACTCATCGACGAGTACGAGACGGAGCTCACGACCGTGCAGACGGAGATGCTCGAAGATTTGAAGGAGGCGCTCATGCTGTGGGGGCCCGCCCGAGAGTACATCAAGACCCTGTACTTCCAGTGGTCGCTGATCGCTCTCTCGCAACTGATTCTCTCGATGGCGATCCCCGCGCTCGTCGTCGCAGGCACGATGCTCGTCTCGCTGGATGGTGGCACGTTCCCAGGGAGAACGATGGGTATCGAACACATCATCCCCATCATCGGTGCCTCGTTTACGCTGACGCTCATGCCGTTCATGGTCTTCATCTCGTACATCTTCCGCGTCTTCACCATCGCAAAGCGAACGCTAGCCATCGACCCGCTGATCCCCCGCCAGTCCTAAGACCGCCATCCGCCCGCTAATTGGGCGAGCACCGCCTTTCGAGCTGTGGCCCGCCAGCCACCGTGACCGACGTGATGGTGAATCGACTGATGTGACGCTGTTCGACAACTCCCCTGTCTTATCCGTATCTCTATTCATGGTTACGTCGATGACTGTCAATCACGTCGCCCGACGCTGTACAGTCCCGACAACTGGCGGGCAAGCAGCGAACGTCGAGGTTGCTGCAGACGACGAAGCGATCACGGCTCGCGACCAGACCAACAGATCAGGCACCACGCGGAGTGTCGTCGTTACGGGCGTTGTCTGGACAGCAGGAGTGACGGAGAGTTCTCGGGGCGGCCGATGAATATTCCAGACGAATTCCAGGCGCTGAGCGAAGCCATCCAGGCAGGGGCAGGAGCCGAGACGGTCTACGGTCAGCCACTCGAGCGCGACGGCCGAACGGTCGTTCCAATGGCTGTAGTGGAGTACGGACTTGGTGGCGGCGGCGGGGGCGGCGGGGGCGGTGCGGACGGCGTCGGCGGTGGGGGTGGTACGAGCGGCGACGACGATGATACCGAAGGTGGCGGACTCGGCGGCGGGCTCTCAGCACGACCCGCCGGCGCACTCGAAGTAACTGACGACGGGGTGCGATTCGTGAACTCGACCGACCCACTGCGGTCGGCCGCGCTCGTTCTCGCTGGCGTCGTCTGTGGACTCGTCTACTATGGCCTCCGCAGGAGGCTCAGCAGCGGCCGGTAGGAGGAGCCCGCCCCCGTGGCGTACGTGCCGATCAAGACCACGTGCCGGCGTGGATTTGATTGGCCGTTCGGGCCAGCACACGAGCAACTGGCGAGGTGTAGTCGTCTCAGCGTGACTCTCGCACCCATCGCGTACGGATCCGGGTCACCGTCGAGACGCCGCAGGCCTGGAGACCCCGGCGAGAGGTATAGTAGCGTTTGCAACTCTTTTCAGCCGGCATCGCGATTTCGAGGGTGAAACTCCCCAACGACGGGGGTTGACAAGAAGAGTGAGCAATTATTTGCAAACGCTACTATAGCATGACGTGACTCGTGACCCAGGGGCTCGTTTCACGGCGCTGGTAGTCGAACGTGCTCCATCATCCTGACGCGTGGTTTATGGTACTACGAACTCATTCACGATTTGGCGGCACACAGAGAAGCCGTACCAGGGCGGTCATAATACTGTCCCGCCACGAGCCGACGAGCTGAAGATGGTAACAGCGCACGAGAGAGAAACACAGTGCTCCCTGGTCAAAGCTCCGGGTTCGACTCCCGGCGTCGGCTCTCATACCCGACTTGGGCCTCCGAACCGACGCTGTAGCCCCACTCGACTCCGCTCCTTTCGGTCGCTCCGCTGAGGGTGCGGGCCTGGCACCTATCTTGAATCAACAAGAGAATCCCCGACTTCACGGGGGCGTGGATCGCGTAAGCTGCCTCCTCGTGTCACTGAAGACAGTTGGACTGGAACCTCGACGCTTGGTATCGCTTATGTGCGAGTTCACATACGAGGGTGGCCGACGCCCGCGGCCACAAGTCGCCGGGAGTCGGGCCGCAGTCGGTCCGTGTCTGCGGTGCACGCGGAGCCCGAGTGATGGGTTGCCCCCGAAAAGGTGCGAATCGCGCCGGTAGATATGGCGCGGAGCACGACCGCCACGGGGAGAGCAATGTTGAGAATACCGAAGGTCAACGACTCGGTGGTCGATAGGAACCCCTCGTAGCGGGTCGCAGGGCGCTTCTGAGTGAGGGTCGAAACCCACCCCGCTGACTCGGGGAGTCAGCTTTGAAACCGTCTGGCATCCGGCTTGGTTCCCTTTAGTGTAAAGAGCAGCGCCGTTCAGGGCGCGGAGGAGGTCACAGCCAGCGAAGGGCATTTCGAGGTGCACGCCCACGTCTTCAGTCGTTGGGTGAAGCAAACAGCTGGCAAGACGTCCATTCCGACGGCTGTGATTTCGAGTCCTGGAAACGGAGACGCGCGCTTTGCGGGTTCGATCACCCGTGACTGTCAGAGTTCGCTTCGTTTGACGAGCGCGTAGATGAACAGGCCACCCAGGATCACGTTGGCGTAGGCCTCGAGGTTGACGAGCATGAGCGCCAGTATACCTTCGGCAACGACGTTCCCGTACCCGATAGTGAGGAAGCTAATATAACTGAAATAAACGAGGGTGAAGAAGGTCTTGATCCCACTCACGCTCAAGAGTTCACCGAGCGAACCGACCTGTCCGGCCTCGGTTCGGAACAAAGAGCCGCCAAACGCATACAGGATTGCTGGAACGACCGGGAAGAGAATATACACCGCAGCGATTCTATACAATCTCATTCCGTGGCCACAGACGAGTTCCATGAAGAGATTCTCGCACACGCGCTGGCTGTTCCGCACCCGCGTTCGCAACGGCTCCTCGGAGTCGCGCGCAATAGCTTTGTAGTTCTGCCTGGCGTACTGCTGTCGTTTGAACCGGAATTTCCCCGAAGCTTCGACATTGCCCTCCGCCGACGCGCTCGTCTTGGCGCGCTGGTAGGTTTTCTCGATCGCCACCGACGTCATCTCGACGGCGTAATCGTACTCGAGATCGCCCTCGTCGAACTCGTGAAGCCGCCAGTTCGACTGGGTGAGATAGTGTGCATGAGCCATAAAATCGAAGCCGTCGAACTTGGTCTCGCAAAAGCGGAGATACCTGAACAGCTCTCGGTTATCCCTGCTGTCGACCTCGAAGGTGATATCACCGACTGTTGCTTTCGTCAGATCGCATCTGACCCACCTGTTTTCGGGCTGGACGATCTTCCCCGCCCTGAGATAGGCTTCGGTGAAATTGAAGATGGTGTCGCCCCCAATCCGCCCGATCTTCATCTCGATTCGTTCTCGGAATTCGCTTTCGGCGAAGCACACGTCACCCTCGAATCGAACTGTAGAGAAGCTCGCGGACAGACAGTAGACGTGGTGGAAGTTCGCGTCGTCCTCGAAGGTCGCCTCGTCGAAGCTGACGCTGGCGCTCTCGTGACTGTCCGTTCCGTGGAACTCGACACCGGGGAAGTCAGCGGCTGCTTCGAAGGTTACGCGTTCGAAGGTCGCTTCGTCGCCGAACGTGGCCCCAGCGAAGACGGCCTCACCGGCAAACACCACGTCGGTATATTTCGCGCTCTCGTGAAAGGTCCCGTCACGGAACGACGCGTCGCCCTCGAAGAGCGCGTCTTCGAAACTCACGGCACCGATCTCTGCCGATTCGAAACTGACCGGTTCCGCGAAGGTGACCTCCGAGAAGTCCGCGTCGGAGTGGAGTACCGTGCCGCCGCCGTCGAACGTGGCCCCCGAGAATCGCGTCTCGCCGTCGAAGGTCGCACCCACGAAGGACGCGTCGCTCTCGAACGTGGCCCCGTCGAAGTTCGCCATCGATTCGAACGCCACCTCGTCGAACGTGACGGGTGCGGTCAGGTTCGTCTCTTCGAAGTGTACAACGTCGCTGAACGCTGCGCCGTCGAAACTGGCGGCTTCGAACTGTGCGTAATCGAACCGGACGGAGTCGTCGAACGACGTCCTGTCGAAGGAAGTGTAGTTATCGATGTCGACCGAACGACCGTGAAACTCCGTCCCGAGGAAGGTCGCCTCGTCTGCAAATGTCGCGTCGTCGAAGATGGCGGCCTTCGAGACAGTCGCCTGGTCGAACCTGACGGGTCCTTCGAACGTCGCGTCGGTGAAGACGATGTCGTCGGCGATGAAGGTCGCATTGTAAAAATCGACTGCCCTCTCGACGGTTGCACGCTGACAGTAGAGTCCGTCGCTGAACGTCGCCTCTTTCGCCCGGAAGGCACGGATCTGTGCGTCACGCAAGTCGATTGCCTCCTCGAATCTGGCGTAATTCGCCACCAGTTCGCCCCTGATTGATGCGTGACGGAGGTCGAGCGGGTGCTGGTCGTCGTGGTCGAAGTCCGCGTGGTCGAAGTCCAGACTCGGGAGTGTCGTTCCGACGAACCCGCGACGTTCGGGGTCGCCACTCTCGATAGCCGCCATGAATCGCCGTTGGACGTCCTGCTCCGAGATTCCGACCTCGTCGCGCTCGGCCGCGGTGTGATGAAAGAGGCATTCCTCTCGCCCCTCCACTCGAGGGTGTGGACAGTCCCAGGACTCCTCCAACGAAGACGCCGAAGTATCCGTATGTGTGTACTGACACGTCTCGTCGGCTAGCTCTTTCACTCGCATACCCCCAGTTCTGGGCGGTCCCTTGCTCCGTGGTGGTGCTCTCCATGTGCTCGCCATCGGCGCCCGACTGGTAGCCGTTGTCGGGACGATTCCACCGCCCAAAGCTCCGGCCCGCCCTCCACATTTCGGATGCGGGCGCCGAGAAGTCCTCGGGTCAAAACCGGCGTTTGTCGGTCGATCATCCGGACTCCCCGGGGATCGAGGCCCCTCGTTCGACCAGTTTCGCGACCAGTGCGACGGTCCGACGGCGTCGGTAACGGACCTCGAACCGTGCCCCTACCCGTGACAGGTACTGCGGGGCCCTCCGGGCGCCACATCGACCCCGAGGGCGCGCAGGTGCGAACGCGGATTCCGGGACTCGTCCGCCGACGGGGACCCGTTCGGTCCCGACATACCGACTGGTGCTGCCGGCACCGTGTAGCGGTCGCCAACGTGGGGTGGGCCGCTCCTCACTAGAGCGTGAGGTGGGTCGTTTCAGACCGGCCGTCGACGTTCGATCCGAAGGATCGAGTCTCGAGGCTCGATGTGGCCGGTGAAGCCGAATCACCGCCCCGACGGAAACGAGATTTCGGCCACGGCGGTTCGCGGTGAAAGGCCACGAGTTCAGTCGTGGGATGAAGCCGACAGCCTGCGATGCGTTGAAAAGCAAAGCAGTCATGCGTTGTGATGCCGGTCTCGGGGGACGGAGACACACCATTTATCGAGGTGTATGAAGTCCGCGATTCGGTTCGAGTCTGTACTGGCACAACTCTCGACCCCATCGCGTCCGAGTGGGGAACGTTCCGCCATGGACTGCCCGGTCTCAGACCGGGCCCCCCACGGCTTCAATCGAGGCTGGCTAGCAGTCATCCGTGTGGTCCTCGGTCTCCGTCTCGAGTGCCGCCAGTTCTACCTTCGTCTCCTCGTGCTCCGTCTCCAGGTCCGAGAGTTCGTCGATGATCTGTTCCCGGCGGGTTCGGAGGTGGGAAAGGGCATCGAACGTCTGGAGACAGGTTTCTCCTTCCCGGATTTTCGTCCGTAAACTGTCGACTTCGGACGTGAGACGGCCGATATCGCTTTGGAGGCGCGCGACCGCCTCGTCCGACTCGTCGCGTGCCGCTCTGGCCTCGGCCAGTTCGTAGCGGGCGTTGTCGACCTCGGACGTGTCCGCGTCAGTCCGCTCCTCCAGACTGTAGACCACCGCCGCAGTCTCCTCGATGGCGTCACGGGCGGAGGCGGCGCGCGCTGTCTGGGTTTTCAGTCGCTCAGTTTGTATCGTCGCCCTCTCCGACCGCGCATCCCGTTTCTCCGCGAGCGTCTCGAGGTGGGACTCGATGGCGTCGCGAGTCTCGGTGTCCACGAACTCCGGGATCTTATCTTCGGGGAGGAACGCTTCCGTCGCCTGCTCGCGTTCCGTGACCGCCGTCGCGATAGCCTCGTCTGCAGTCTTGAGACGCCCCTTTATCTCGCGTATCTCGTCGGAGAGTTCCAGTTGTGTCGCCTCGATACCGTCACGCGTGTCGAACGGTTCCGTCCATTCGTCCGTCGTCTGGTCTGGCGGTTCCTCGTCTTCGTCGGAACCGTCTTGCGATTCGCCGCCCACTGTGGGCTGTACACTCGGTGTGGTCTCTCGTCCCTGTCGCTGTTGGAAACTCTGGAGTGCGGCCGTTTCGATAGCGTTCCGTGGTGTGGGGGAGCCCCCTTCGGTCGGTTTGCTCGCTGCGCCGTTCGCCCGGTCGGGATTCCTGTCGACGACAGTCACACCGGCGTCGGTCGCCATCTCTGCCAGGCGATCCATCGTTACTGTAGCGCCCTCGACGGAGAGGTCGACGTTCGTGGTTGCTCCGGTCACGTCGGAATCAGGGCTGTCCTTGCCGTCCGCGTCGCTAGTGCTCTTGTCGGAACTGTCGTCCGACGCCTCGGCGCCGACCGTCTCGCAAGCGAGTTCTATCGCCCGTTCGGTTTCTTGTCCGGAGCAAGTCGACCCAACGTCGTGTTCCGGCAGGTTGGGTGACCAGTCCGTCGTAACGAGGTATATGATTCTGGGTTGAGGCACAGGAGGACTCGTGCTTCCTAGCCCTATGAACGAGCCTCGTAGCCGAATACGGGGATGTCCGTAATTCGAAGATTCGGATACTATCAAACGGGCCCGCTTCGGCTGACTGGTAGATACTAGATAGCCGTTCACTACATCAGTCTCTTATGTAAGAACGGCGGGCATTGCATCGCATGGAGGTCCTGCTCGCAGTCAACGGCGAAGATATGGCCCGTAAGACGGTCGAACACGCCGCCAGTGCGTATCCCGACGCCTCATTCACTGCATTACACGTACTCCCGCAGAACACCGAGTACGTGGCCAGCGAGATACACATTGAGAATTTGATCGCGGAGTCCGATCGTCGGTACGCAGAAGAACTGTTCGAAACAGTGAGCCGGACGGCAAAATGTAACGGGATCGATGTGAATACGTTGACCGGCGTCGGCAGCCCAGTCTATGAGATAGTCAGGTACGCAGAAAATTTCGATATGGACCACGTTGTTATCGGGAGCTGTGGCCGGACCGGACTCCGCCGCATCCTGTACAGAAACGTAACTAAGGGGGTAGTCTACCGGTCACCGGTGCCGGTAACGGTCGTCACGCGCCCCTGAAGCGTATCCACTGGCACCTACCCATCCAACCCGACCACGCCGCCGAACTGCGACCCGAAAGGCAGTGCTTCTGTCTCAAAGCCGTCGATCGACGATATCTATCATCGCCGAGACGTATACGCGGAGCAGGCGCAATACTACGGCCTGTAGGCCGTGGATACGCGCCGTCATTCGGTGTCACGTTCCACCGGCCAATAGCATAGTCCGAGTTTCCAATCCGTGGTGTTACGTTCCAAGAACCGCTATACGATGGTACGGTCAGGTCGGAACGTAGCGGGTTTCGAACGACCTTCGGAGGCGGCCTGTCCGCCCGCGCAACGAGGTCGTTCGGAAATCGAAGATTTCCGTGATCACGAGAGACTTCGTCTCTCGGACGACAGTATCCGAAACACCGACGCGGTGAACGCGAATGCTCGAAGCGTTCGTCTTGTGCTCGCCGGTCGAGCCAGCCTGAAGAGGACTCCAAGTCCGTTGACGCATCAGCGACTCCCTGCTGGCAAAAACAACAGGTGGGGGCCAACGATACTGAGGATAGGAGTAACGGCGGTTTGGCACCGCCAGTCAGCTACCGGCTACGACGACTGGGTTAGGTGCGGTACTCTCGCGAAGTGGCGGCGTCCGTGGTTGCGAACCTGAAACTCCCAGCGCTCGGGATTCCTCCGCCTGCAGGCGGAGGAGGATGTCAACTACGACACGTAGTTGGATTCATACATGCCAAGACACGTCCGACGGCGGACGGTCCTTGCGGCGCTTGGAGGAACTCTCACCGCAAGTCTCACGGGGTGTGCACGTACTAGCACTCCCAAGAGAAGCGAGTTCGCGTGCAACTCGAGTTCCAGTATCGGCGTCCGAGCAGTCGATAGTACGCGTGATTGAAGTTGCTACCGTTCGCGGTGGCGCGTTGACGAGCTCGTTGCGTCACGTGCCTAGCGACAAGTGATTTTCCAGTACCGGTCTTGCCGTAGATGACAGCGTTCGATGCCGGAGCACCGTTGATTGTTCGTCCGGTAGTGATGGAGGTGCTGCCTGAATAGCGGAGTGCCGTGGCAGGAGTGGGGTCTGGGACCGGTCGCGATACGGTGCTCGAACCCCGATAGGACGGTTGCGAGCCACCTGCTATCGGTGGTGCCGAAGTCTTAAGCGTCGCGGGACCCCTAAACTGGGATATGCAGCACGTGAAGATTCCGCAGGACCGCATCGGCGTGCTCATCGGCGAGGGTGGGGAGACGATGCGTCGTATCGAGAATCGTGCGGGCGTTCGCCTGGATATCGACTCGGAGAACGGGAAGGTCGCGATCGACCAGGTCGGCGATCCGGTGAACGCTCTGAAGGGCCCGGACATCGTCGAGGCGATCGGGCGCGGGTTCGCGCCCGACGACGCGTTGACGCTCCTGGACGACGACATGCGGATGTTCGACGTCGTCGACATCGGCGCTGTCGCCCGGAACAAGAAGGACATGAAGCGCAAGAAGGGCCGGCTCATCGGCGAGAACGGCCGGACTCGCGAGTTGATGGAGGAGTTGACGGGTGCGATGGTCGTCATCTACGGGTCGACGCTCGGCATCATCGGGTCGCCGAAGCAGGCGAAGATCGTGCGGGAGGCCGCCGAGCGCCTGCTTGATGGCGCACCCCACGGGTCGGTGTACTCGTTCCTCGAACGCAAGCACAACGAACTGAAGCGCGAAGGCCTGGATTACCACCGCTACCCGGGCGGGACCTGAGTCGCACACGCTACCTCGGGTTCGTTCGACGGTCTCGGCCGGGCTTTGGAGCGTCCCGAGCGTTCTTTCGGCCGTCTCGACCTCGGAGCGTCGCGGTTACGGCACCCATCGTAGTTTCTTCAAAGCCATCGGTGATATTCGATAGTGTCCCCGAGTTTAACTTAATGGTTAATCGGAGCCAATAAAACTAAGAGTCATGCTATGTAGACTATTTGTAGCATATGCATCGCAGGACGCTCCTCGGCGCGATTCCCGCCAGCCTCGTGGGCGCAACCGGCATCGCGTCGGGTGCTTCGGGTGGCCGGCGCCGAGAAGTCGCCGTTCGAGATGGCACAGGAATCGGCCGACGACGCGACGGCGAAGTCGTCGAGGTGACTGACGCGGACACCGTCACCGTCCGCTTCGAGGACGGCACGAAAGAGGAGATCCGACTCCTTGGCGTCGACTCGCCCGAGCTCCTCGAGGGACGCCAGTACGAACGCCCCGAGGAGTGGGAGGGCCTGGCGTACGAAGACGACCGGAGGCTCGTGCAACTCCAGTTCGACTCCACGTGTTCGCTCCACGCACCGGGCGAGACCCAGCTCACGGACGACTCCGTCGTCGCCGTACGGAGCGAACCGACGGCGAGGGTCGACGACACCGACGACGAAGGCCCGGTCGTGACCTACGACGGCGCCGCCCCCCTCGTCGCCGCCAGCGGGAACGTCGTCGGCTTCGGCGCGATCATGGTCGACGGTAGCGGGAACTTCCCCGCGGACAACGAGGAGTTCGTCCTCAACGTCTGGGACGAGTTCGTCGGCTCCGGCACCGTCCTCTGGGACGAAGGCCACGACCAGTTCTTCGACACCGACGAGGTGAGTGCGTTCCCCAGTTACGCCGAAGACCACGGGTACCTCGTCGAAGGCACCAGTTCCCTCGTCGACGATCTCGACGGCGCGGACGCCGTCGTCGTCACGTCCCCCTCCCAGAGCTTCTCCTCGGCGGAACTCGACGCACTCGTGGAGTTCGCCGACGACGGCGGCGCCGTCTTCCTCCACAGCCAGTCCGACTACAACGACTTCGACGGAACCCAGATCCACAACGAGATCGCGGCGGCGCTCGACGTCGACTTCCGGTTCTCGGACACCCAGGTGTTCGACGACGACAACAACGGCGGGGCGCCGTTCGTGCCGACGACCCGGAACTTCACCGACTCGTTCCCCGGGTTCTTCGCCGGACGATCGGGCATCGACGGCACGCCCGTGAAGACGAGCGAGCGTTGCTCGCCGCCGCCGACGCCGGGACGGAGCTCGCGGCGGACCGACTGCTGGAGTCGACCGTCACGGTCGCGTTCGACGACGACGAACCGACGCGGGACTCCTTCGACCGCCTCCTCGGGTACGTCTTCTACGAGGACGCCGACGGCGAGACGCGACTGTTCAATCGCGAACTCCTCGAGCAAGGGTACGCTCGCGTGTACGGGTCCGGGTTCGCGCGGCATCGAGAGTTCTGGCTGACCGAAGCCACCGCGCGCGACGACGGCCGCGGCGTCTGGGCGGGGAGCGACATCTTGAGTGCGCCCGAGTACCGGAATCGGCCGGTCGAGTCCGTGTTCTTCCCGTCGCCGGCGAGCATCCGACTCGCCGACGGGGAACTGCCGCGGGACCGGGCGCCGGTTCGCGCGATGTCGACCGCGAGCCAGAACGGCTCGCCGGACGTCACCTACGACGTCGGCATCCCACT
>Ga0136566_1000733_pt1 | contig 12090 bp, 22 predicted proteins | sample AntDeeMetagenom2_FD_104786 | JGI IMG/M metagenome (GOLD analysis project Ga0136566, IMG submission 104786) | Saline lake microbial communities from Deep lake, Antarctica - Metagenome #2 | ecosystem: Environmental > Aquatic > Non-marine Saline and Alkaline > Saline | place: Antarctica: Deep lake... | reverse complement strand
GGTGACCCGTCCGTGGGTAAGGATACGGCGCGACGCTGGTTCGACCAAACTGTCGCCCTCCACCGCCCGCCCACACCGGCCAGCGTGAAAACGGCGCCGATTGTTGAGGCTGTGCGGGCCGCGATTGCGGCGACACCTGCGGGCAACACGGTTGACGTGGACGCGATTGCGGCGGCTGTTGAGTCACGCTTGCAGGACGACTTCGCGGGCATTCCGGCTGCAACTCGCGCGGCAATCGTCAAGTAAATTCTCCGACCCAAAAAGCCCCCAGCGTCTACTCCACGTTGGGGGCTTTTCTTTGCCCCCCAAAAGGCCCACAAGGCGAGTGCGGTAGAATAGAAGATATGACTTCGGCACATAACGGCAAGGTAACGCAATGACTTACGAGCAGTTTTGGGAGACCGTTTCGGTAGCGCAAGCAGCCCTCTGGGTGGGCGGCATCGGGTTGGCGATTGCTTTCATCATCAAAATGTGGCCGTTCATTCGCAAGTTTTTTGACATTGTTGACGCCCTCATAGCGTTGCCCGAATACATGGAAACCACACGAAGCGACATTAGCGACATTCGCCATGAAGTGCAATACAATAACGGGTCAAGTGTGAAAGATGCCGTGCAGAGAATTGAAAACAAAATGTCCACTTTAGAAGTGGGCCACCAAGGTTTGCGTGACCAACTGGATCAGCAGGACGAAAAATACGATTCACTGTTAGACTAACCCCCAAGGAGGCACCATGTCTAACGAGTTTCACGCCAAAATGTTGGCAAACCCACAATTCCAAGCCGATCTCGCAGGTGACCTTTCCAGCCGTAAAATGGCGAACAAGTGGGGTGTGGGGCGAACGTTTGTTCAAAACCATCGCAGTCAACCGCAACCAGATTTTGTTACACCCACACAGCCCAATTTGAGGGCCAGCACCAGCCAACAGTCGTCTGATGGTTCACGTACAGTAGAAGCCATTCGAGACAGACCTGTAACACTGACGGATGCGCGTGAATGGATTGCCGCTTCAGGTGACAACCCCGACGATTTTGAAATCAGCATCCGGTCGATTGCTTACGGCATGGACATGTTCTCTAACCGCATGTCAGCCACACCTAAAAAAGGTTTGAAACATCCTGTTGAAATGTTAGACGTTGACCCTATCGAACTGTTGAAGCAGTTGCGGTCAACTCCAACAATGGCAGTAGCAAAACGTAGCGGCGAGTCAGCGTTTGTGTTGTCCATTAATGACACCCAGTTTGGCAAAGTTGAAGGTGGCGGCACTCCCGCTACGATTGCGCGTGTAGAAAAGTATGTTCGCATGGCGCGGGAAAGAATTTTGCATCTTACAGAAAATCACAGCATTGGCACTTTAGTTATTCTTGGTGGGGGTGACATTGTTGAAGGTTGCACCATTTACCCCAACCAATCGTATTCTCTTGACCTTGACCGTAGAAGCCAAATCAATACGGCTGTTGCAATGATTTTGCATGTCATTGATTCTTTAGCACCCATGTTTGAAAAAGTTGTTGTGTTGGCTGCTCGTGGCAATCATGGCGAAAACCGTATTAATGGGAATCGTACTACTTTGCATGACAATGACGACACTCTAGTTTTTGAGATTGCTGAAACGGCAACAAAGCGTGACCCACAGTTGCAGCATGTGCAATATATTATTGCCGATGATGAGGCTGGCGTGTGGGTTGATGTTGCGGGTTGGCGTTTGGCAACAACGCATGGTGACGTGTATGGCAAAGGTGTTGCCGGTGCAAGTATTGATAAGAAAGCTCAAAACTGGTATAAGAACATGGCGATGGGTCGAGACGATTTGGGGCGTGCCGACGTGCTTATCACTCATCATTACCATCACGATAAGATGAGCGATTGGGGTGCTTGTTTGTGGCGGCAAACTCCTGCACTTGATGGTGGTAGTGAGTATTTTCGTCAGTCAACGGGTGAGTTTAGTAAGCCTGGCATGTTGACTTTTGTTATGTCGCCGGAGCGCCGCTATTTTGCGGAAGAAGTTTTACGCTAATGAAAAACTGTAAGCAATGCCGTGCAACTTTTCAAAACACAAGGGCACAGTATTGTTCACAACTTTGCAGAGGGCGCGCTAAAGAGGATCGACTTCGCGCGAACCCTGAAGCCAAGTCTCGCCGGTTGGAAAAAAACAGGGCCGCTGACATGTCGCGGTATTGGGCAGACCCAGAAAAGCACAACGCGGAAACCAGAAAAAACTATGCAGAAAACGCTATCGCGCGTCGAGTCGCTGCACTAGAGAGGTACTACAAAGACCCTCAAGCAACTATTGAAAGAAATCTTGCGTGGAGGAAAACCAACCGGGAAAAGTCTCGATCCTACATGCGCGCGTGGCGCAAACTCAACATCGAAAAAGCGCGTCATTCTGGTCGCGTAAATAATTGGAATAGACGGTCAGGGCATCGCAACGGTTTTGTAACTTTAGAAAAACTTGTTAGCAAAGCCGAGATGTGGGGAAACGCTTGCTGGATGTGCGGCGGAAACTTTTCTTGCTGGGATCACGTCAAGCCTGTAGCAAAGGGCGGCGTTGATCTAATCGCAAACCTACGGCCATCATGCGGGCCTTGCAATAGTTCTAAATCCGCTAAATGGTATGGCCCAAACCAGTTGCAAGTGTTTAAGAAGAAGTATCAGGAGATTCTGTAGTGGCTACTGCATACGTGGAGTGGGGGTCTGGTGGCGACTGCGACTGGGGGGCAACCCCTTTAGACGCACACAACTATTCTTGCAACAAATCTTCAAACGGTTTACACGATTTCGTGTCAGACTTGTACGGCAAAATTTATTGCCTCGAATGCGCTTCATGGGAGGGGGGCTTATGGGGGTAGCGGTAATGCTAAAGTGTACTAATGGAAGAATCTGAAATAGTTGACGGATATGTTTGCCCGACCGACCCGATGGACGCATTGAATTGCGAATCCTGCCAGTAAGGAAAAGATTATGGAACCCACTCAAGTAGTTCACCCGTGGAAGGCTGCTGTGCGCACAGCTCTGCAAGCATTCCTGGCTGTAGCCGCCGTCGCAACAATGGCTTTGCCCATCGTGGTCGAGTTTGTTGAACAGTTCTGGCCGGGCTCGCCTGCCGTCGCCGTCATCGTGGGCGCAGTGGCTTTCGTTGCGGCACTTGCTGGCCTGTTGACCCGCATTATGGCAATCCCCGCAGTGAACGACTTGCTGACGGTGATTGGCTTGGGGGCTGAGCCTAAGTTGTAACCTTCTGGTTGGCCCCACATGAGCGGCTTGTTGGAAGGATGGTGACTGTCTAACGACGAAACCCCTTAGCAGATTGAAGGCTAAGGGGTTTCGTTATGCGTGCAATCAGTCGGCATATTCCCAGTCTTCGTAGTTCCCCAGAATGCGCGTGTAATCATCCCCACCGTCAATGTAGACCGCTTCGCATGAGCACGGGTGGAAGTCGTGGCGGTACATGGATTCGATTACGTCTAAACAGTTCAGACAGCGAATGCGTTGCCCCATCAGTTGACCTCGACTTTGATAACGGGTGAAGTGATGCGGGTGGTGGTAAACGATGCGAACTGCATCCCGTAGTCGTCTGGCCCGAAGCTGTCTAACGGTTGAAGTTGTAGAAGCATGGAACCGCCCACCGTGATTGTGGGGGCGGTCAACAGTTGTAGCCATTGCCCGTCGCCACGCTTTTCGTGGTTTTTGTTTACTCTCCGTATGCGGTCACCGTCGATCTGGTAGACGGCGCCTGATTCTGTGTACACAGTTTGCATGTCAAACCTCCTCATCAAATGCTGCCAACACTGCGGGATGTTTACGCGCCTTCAGCACGGCCACGCAATGCCGCACGGCCTCTTTGGCGTTACGGTTGCCCTTCCCTGCCAAGTGGACGCCTAAACGTCTTAGAACGGCGTCAGGGACTTGTTTGAGCCTACCGGCAGGCGGGCGCATAATAACTTTGATGCCGTGCATGTCTGCAAGAGCTTTCACCGCGCCAATAACCCGCTCGGGCGTGTGGTCGATTCCGAACTTGCCTTCGCGTGTGGTGAAATCCTCCATGACGATTGTGCAAGACGAGGCTTTGATCGTGGGCAAGTGTCGAGTCCACCATTCGAGCACGCCGCTCACCCCATTGGGTATGTCAAAATACGATCCTAGTTGCACGCTTCCAGGCGCAAAATAGATGCAGCAAATGCCTGTCCGTTGGCCCGGATCAACACCTAACAGAATGTCAGTCATCATTCTTCCATTTCATGCACCACGGCAACCCCGCCAGTGCCATACGCCATTTTCACTGCCAAGCGTTCCCCCCAGGACTGCACAGCAACACCATGCTCCCCCGTGTGGCCCACTTCATGTTTGCACTGCCACACGGCAATGAGCGGCTTTTTCGTTTTCGACTTGTCGGGCACTCGCATCACGTACTGGCAACGGTCAGTCAATGTTCTCGCCCAGCAGGTGTGCAACAGACGGGTGCTCGCCATACAATTCGGTGAGACACTTTTCGCGGATCACCGCCAACAGTACGGATGATCGAACGTCATGGTTGTTTACTGTTTCCAGAATGTCTTTCACAAACATGCGGTCAGTCAAGGACAGTCACCGCCTGATCGTGTGACACGTCATGCACAACCGCAACGAAGATGACACTACCCGAATCTAAATGCTCCACAGATTTGAGAAAACCAACCACGTCTTCCACGCCGTTGTGGTACAGGATAGCTTTGCCGTAATCGTTAGGGGTTAAACCTCGCGCCCAAATGTTTCTCGGATTACCCATCAGTCCGACTCCTCGCCAGCTTTGACCGACGCGGTTACAGATTTCACTGCCGCGCCAAGAACGGCCTCCCAGTCTTCTGTAATCCATTGACCGCCCACCTGCAAATCTTCACGGATACCAAAATCGACTTCGTAAGACTTGCCTTTACACTCCAACATCACACGCACACTGCCCATCAGATTCGCTCCTCACTGTCAAACGTTTCCCAAACGCTAGGCCGAGTTCGGACATGCTCAAACTCTTCCTGCGGCTCATCCCACCAGTCCGGCAGCGGGTGGCCCGACAATCTGAACACCTTCCCCGTAGACCTTTCCCTCCGCCCATAAGACCACAAACGCTCCGTGGGATGCCAAACCCTTTCATCAACCATCAGACTCGCTCCTCAACGTCGCTTTGGGCGTAAGCGGCACGGTGATACTCGGCCCGTATCGCTTCGTCTGTCATCTGCCGCCTAATCGCCCCAACCGCAAGGTCAACGCCCTCAGCCCACGGCATAAGGGGCGTGTAGCCCGCAGGCGTCTCCTTCCCGCCCAAGTCAATCATTACACCCCTCTTCACACCGGCAATCATCACAGAAACTCTCACAACGTTTTGCATCATTTGCCTCCAATCAGTTCAACATTCCAAATGTTATCCACCCACGCTTCGTCCAAGCCAAACACCATTTGGCGCAACGCTGGCTCCAAACTAGCATGATAGGCCATGTTCACGCAATGCCACACTGCACCTACCGGCAAATCGTCGTCATCAACGGTATACCCAAACGCGATCCCTTGCACATCGCCCGGCTTCCACTGCACAAGTTTTACCAACTGGTCTGGCGCCACCTGCTGTTTGACGGCACGCAAGTTTTGCCAATCCAAATCGTTCAACTTGTAACGAGTGATGTGAGGCAAGTCCAGAATGGCGCTCATTCGGCAACCTCCAAATAAGGTGTGCCCGTCTTGTTTTTCACTTCAGCCACCACATTCCTCCTCGCCAACGACTCCAACACTTCCAACCTATCCCGAACCTGCAACCCACCAAACTTATTGTGGAAGTCACTCAGCCTAGCCTTATTGCCACGCCCCCGCAACCACTCCACCACCTCCAACTGCAACCGAGCAAACGCCGAATCCTGCACACCCTGCACAAGCTCCATAGACCAACGCCACAAATCTTCAGCATCCTGCAACACGCGCAACACGTCCACCACTTGCACACGATCAGCCACACGCTCATACGCCAGCAACGCCATCATCTTCTGACACGAAATGGCAAACCGGATAGCCATAGGCCGCACCACGTCAGGGTCATCATGCGTTTCAGCAAGCGACAGCAACCCCGCGCGGAATGACAAAAACCGTGTCCAAGCGTCATCGTCAAACTGCATCACAACCTTGCCATGCCGTTCACGACGCCCATTTTTACGAATCGCATCACTAAACCGTTCCGCCCACAATGCCGGTTCAGGATCGTAGTCTTGACTCAAATTCACGTCACCTTGCGGAATGGTCAACAACTCGTTTACATCAAACGGTGTACGCTCCGCACGCACCACCAAGCAGCGAGGAATATACCCCGACCGCAGAAACCCACGATCCAACAAAGATTCCACCTCGGTGCCCACGCCCATCATGTATTGGGTGAACGAAACATGCACGTCTTCGACACTGCCCGCACCGTCACCAGCGCGCAAGTTTTTCGGCAAGTAGCCGTCATAAATTTCCAGTTCAGATTCACGAGCGTGTGCCATCGACGCCGAATTCAACCATTGCCGAAACTTGCCACTCACTTCCTCCGTCACCAACATGGCCGAACGCTTATCATACGTCTTCAACGCTTTGATGAGCCCTTCCGCAGTCGCGTTAGACCCCACCACCACTTCGTAGCCAACCTTTTTACTAAACGCGCCCAAGTACCGTTTTAGGAAAAACAGCGCCTCCGACTTGCCTGACGTGGTTGGCCCCAAATTGATCGCGTACAAGTTGCAGTACACGGCCCGTGTGGTGCCTGGTGGCATGACCGCCACCTTGTTGCCCAACGTGCCAGCCAAAAGCGTGTACCCGTTGATACGAATGTACTGGTTGGGTGTTTTAGGATGCAACGACTTGTAGTTGACCGCCTCCCACCGTTCCATGAACCCCGGCTCAGACATGACCGCTGCAAGCTCGCCCTCATCCAAAAACGACACTTCGCTGATAGGTGTGGCTGGCGCTAACGGTTCCACTTCTAACGAACCTTGCTTAGCCATTGCTGGTAGCACGTCGAACTGCCACAAATGGTCAATGTCTCGACCTTGTTCACGGTAATGGTCTGAAACGTGCGCACCCCACACGAGGACAGCAATTTCTTCCGGCGCGAGTGTGGTCAACTCCATGAGCCGCCGAATCAACTCCCACCTGTGCTCTGAACGCTTGTCAGGATCGTCAGCAGTGCGCTTATCCCACGCCAGCAACCATTCGACACGATCATCGGATGGCACTTTGTCCATCACGTCAAACTTGTCAGGCCATTTACCAGGCGTGGGCGCGTCAACCATTTGGTAGTCCATTGGGGATACCACGTCAGTGTAAGCAGCATCCAATTCGGCCAGCGTGTACTGCCTTATATCGTTGTCGGTATAAGCAACAACGCGGGCAGGCTTCCCATATTTGGTGTTCACTGACCCCGGTACACGCAACAGTTTCGTTTGAATGCCTGAAGAGGCGTCAATGCCGTGAGCTTTGGGCAGTTTGGATGACACGCGGGCACATTCAGTTTGCGTGTACACGCGATCTAACACCCAATAGCAATGCCAGTTGCCTGACGACGATTCCACACTAATGGATGGTGGAATTCGGAATCCACTGGGGGGGAAGTTGTCTGCGTCTGCATATACGACACGGCACAAACCCAGTTCGTCATCTTTTTTGCGAAACTTTTGACCGTAAGCCGACACTGCGTAGTACAAGTCTTCGTCACTATGCTTGGCTGCGTGGGCGAACATGGCGTCACGGTCGAAGGCCATGTCGAACCATTCGTGACGATCCACTGGCCGGTCTGAACCGTCTACACGCGGTTCTGACGTGCGGGCCAAATCAATGTAGCCAACGTCGATACCGTCAAAGATTGCGGTTAGGAACTCTTTTTGGCTTAGTGTGCTAATAGGTCAGCCCTCCCAAGCTTCAAAGTTGTGGTAAAAGTGTTAGTCTACCTTGCTTCCCATTCACGTCAGTTTTGTATGTTCTGTCAATGTTGCGCCACGCCCCCGATCAAAGAAAACGTGGCTCGTGGAGCGCCCCAGAATCGAACTGGGAATCCGGCAAAATCCGCGATGGGTTTATCTGCCGTCGAAACCATTTGCGCCCCTAGTGCCACGCTTTTGGGAGGACAGGAGCGTGGCATCCTGCGCGCACCAACAAGTTCGGGCCAAGTTGGCGTGCAAACCTTTTCAGCTAAAAAACAGGGTCAGCGTCTTCGGCAGCGGCAGACTTAGACTCCAACACGGTCAGCGAACCGAAACGCAAATTGATGGCAGCAACCTTATTGCCATCCTTCTCGTACTCGCGCACTTCCTGCTTAGCGTCGTCAATGCGAACCTTGTCGCCCTTGCTAAGCGCCTTCAAAGGCGTCGCATAGTCGCCGTGAGCCGAATACGTGTACCACGTCGTACCCGTCTGAACAAACTCGCCATCCTTCTTGTACCCCTCGTTGATCGCCAAAGCAATCTCTGTCACGCCTGACGTGCCATCCTTGTCGTAGCGGGGGCTGCGCGCCGCAACGCTCACATAGCCGACCAGCGTGGTAGTGGCACCCACATAGTTGTTTTCGTTAGTCATTTACTTCTCCTTGTCTCTTAGGAACATCATAACCATACAGCATGGTGTACGTCAAATCTTCGCCGCCCACTTCGGGTCAACCCAATTCATTGGCCGATCAATCTTCTGCCCACGAGCGCCCAGGATAGCTTTCAGGTCTTTAGTGGCCCACCATGCGGCCTTGTACCCGTCGAAGCGTGCCATGTGGAACTCCGCGTCACTCAACTCGTAGATGGCCCACTTGTCTGCACGCAAATGTACCACGGCAGCAGACTCCGCCGGTTCCACTTCAGATTCTAGCCACCACGACGTTGCACCATTGTTTTTCGCAGACCAAGCAAAACCGTCACCCGTGTCGTAAGCCGACGTGTCGTTAGTGAAAGACTTCACCGGCGACGCGCCCGGCCCTGGCGCTGCAACTTCTTTGAACGTAGACCTGGCGTTAGTCAATGCCGCCAACTGCATGGCGTACTCCCAATGGGCAGACTTGGAAGTCTTCCAATCCAACAGAAACGTAGCAGTACGACCCAGCCGTTCAGAATACATGCTCACACGCGCATCCAACGTGCCAGCGTAGCCATCACCCCACACCTGCTCCTCCGTGGAATGAAACTTCACCCCCGTCAGGAAACAAAACTCTTCCCACTGGCCCACCATCGCCTGCTCTTCAGGTTCGAGGAAGTCCAACAACGGTTGCTCGCCTAGGATGGTCTGCTCAATGTGGTCATGCACGTTGGAACCGATAGCGCCACGCTCATCACGGTACTCACGCCACTTGTAACGCGCACCGTTATATGCCGACTCTTCAGACCGTTGCCCCGGATTCCACTCATTCCAATGCTCGGCAACCCACTGCGCCGTCATGTTCGCACCCCACTGCGCCAAATCCTTATCGACCATGCCCGTAATGGACGTGACACCAGGCACCTGTTCGCCTGTAGACGGGCGCAGGTAGCCTCGCCCATCATGTTCAGTGTCAGACCAATATCGGGCCAGTGCGGGCTTACTCACGGCTACTTGCCTTCAACCGTGTCAAACGTGGCCTGCAACTTCGCCAACAAAGTTTCGTCAGCCCACACTTGCGCCAACGTCGCCTCGCCAAACCCGCCAGACTCCACCAACGTCTTCAAATATGCTGAACCTTTCACCGGCCCATCAACCTTGCCTGAGCGTAGCTTCAAATCGGCCTGCAACTCCACCAAGCGATTCTTTGACGCAGGCTGTGTGCGATCCACGCCATCATCGACACCCTTCTTCGCCTGATCTTCCACCGACGTTTCCGTAACCATGAACGTGCGCAGCAACGCATTCTTGAAAGCATTAGTAGACGCAATGTTGTTTGCTACCGACGTGCCTGTAGCCAAACCGTCGCCAGCCCCACCGATAGTGAGTGTGGAACCATCCACTGTGGAAATGATCGTGTACGACCCGTTCACCGAAATGGCAACCAGTGTGCGACCCGTCTTATCGGCAGTGACCTCATGGTGGAAGATTGTCTCCGACGCCGCCATGAGTAAACCCTTTTCAGCAAACTCGGCTTTCACCGTGTTCGACAGGTTGCCCGCCGTCGTGTACTTCTTGCCAGACATATTCCCCGGCAGGGTGCCGTCCTTATCCACTGACAGGCTACCCAAAATTACTGCCACCGCCGTGTGTACATGCGGAACCTTGTAATCGTTCATGTTCTACTGCTCCTTTCGTTGAAGTTCAGGAAATGCTGCAAGCAAACCTTCCACAAACTGATCCCGGTCAACAATGACGTTATAAATATGCTCGTCACCATTCGTCTCCAGCAGTTCAACATACACTGCATAAGCTCCGATTCCGCGATCCCAAGCGTGAACCGTGACCTGCCTGCCGTATTCGCCGGGTCTGTCCCGCAGCGTAAAACTGCCTTCAACACCGGAACCGTAGTCGCGGCTTTCAATCACAACCTTTTCACCCACAATGACCTCCCTCACTTTTCGCCACTCGGATTACCATACACGCGCCCAGCCCACACGCCCCACGTAGGGTTGTCGGCTTTCGCAAAACTGTCACACAACTTCAGCAACGGACAACCGGCACACAAAGCTTCAGCTTCCGCCGCCGTTGGAACACTACCATCATCATAGTCTGAATACAAGCCCGCCTTGCCATCACATTTAGGCAACCGCTTACCCGTTTGTGAAGCCAACGTCAACGCGGCATCAAACTTGCCCCACGCCGACACCGCCTCTTTCTTCACGTTCAAATGGCGTAAAGGGTTCTTCTTTTCAATAGCCAACACGACCTCGATTTCTGCCCACATTTGTTCAACAGCCACATCATGTTCACGACTCAAAGCTTCCACATCGGGCAAGCCTGCCCCCGTGCTTGCCTTGCGCCGCACCCGACTTTTAGCCACAATGGGCGCCCACCTGCCAAACGTGACCCCAATTTCGCCCCCCCCCACCACCTCCTCCGCAGCGATGCGGATCACTTTACGCGGCGAATTGTACAACGCATTGTCGAAAGGCATCAGTTGCCCGGCAACACAATGGGTTCAGCGAACACCACTTGGGTCAAACGTTTGCTAATGTACACGACTACGAGGGGCACAATGGATGCCAGGCCGACACCAATCCAACCCTCCCACGGTACGGGGCCTAAAATGATCCACTCGTAAAACGTGTGCGCCGCGTTACCCACCACTGCAATGGCACTGAACCCAATCATGGCCCAAAAAGGTGCGCGACCTTTTTTGCCCCGCGACGTGTCCACCATGTAGTCAATAGCTGACAGCACAATCATCAACTCGATGAAACCAGGCACCAACAATGTCAACCATGCTTGGGGTGGCTTCATCCACACAGCCACTTCGACTAGGGCAAAGTAGGAGAACACAAACGATGTGAGTAATGCGATTGCTGACAGGATGAGTAGCGTCCACAGCACAGGGCCAGTGTCGGACATGATCCGTGTGGCACGTTTTGCCTCTTGCGCTTCATATTGGGCAATCAGGTTGTCCCGGTTAGTGCGTTCCACCTGCTGAATTTTAGTAGGGCGCGGCATCAAGTGCCTCCTTCGCTTGCTTTACATTGTCAAGGGCATCACTCATTTCGTGATCCCATTCTTTGAATTCGCGGTTGTCGCCAGAGTCGCGCCGCTCGTCGCCCACGAGTCCGATCACCGCGTTCACGGCCCTCGACCACTGCCATGCTTCCGGCGACAGGTCAACAGGCATACCGTCCAACTGTGCGCGCCACTCCAAATAGTCGTTGATTTCACTCGCGCCCATCACAGTCCTCCAATTTTCTTGTTCATGTTACGCATCATCAAACCGTACGACCCGCCCTGCTTATGCGTCCACCCGTAGCCGGGCAACCACCTAGCCACCGTGGAACGGTGTACACCCAAAGTTGCACCCGCTTCTGTGTATGATGCGCCATCCTCCAACAACGTTTTAGCGTGTTGCAAGTCACTCATGGTTAGCTCTCGCTTTCAAAATTTGATACGCCGCGTTGAACGTGCTCTTATCGGGCGGCTTAGGGCTACTCATTTGACGGACAGCCTCCACCACCTGCCCC
>Ga0136566_1000642_pt1 | contig 13338 bp, 10 predicted proteins | sample AntDeeMetagenom2_FD_104786 | JGI IMG/M metagenome (GOLD analysis project Ga0136566, IMG submission 104786) | Saline lake microbial communities from Deep lake, Antarctica - Metagenome #2 | ecosystem: Environmental > Aquatic > Non-marine Saline and Alkaline > Saline | place: Antarctica: Deep lake... | reverse complement strand
GATTATACCAGAGGAAAATAAAATTGCATTAAGTATTTTAGGCCATATTGTCGCTAATTGCCCTAACCAAATAGATACTAAGAGATTCCAAAAAACAATTCGTAGCTTGGCAACATCCAATAATAAATATGTTGTTAAAGAAGCTACTAATGAAATTGGAAAGCTTATTTCAACAAATCAAGAGAATTCTGAAAGTTTGATAGATATTGTGGCTAGGAATTTGCATTCTAGTGATGCAGAGGTTCGAAAACAGGCGATGATTGAGTGTTTACGAATAACAAACTACCATCCAAAATTGCTAAAAAACACAAGCTCAATTAATGAAAATTATACTACGAACCGTATAAAAGAACTAAAGAAAGAGTTTAATTATAATGATAGTATGAAAGAATCCAGTCGGGTTGCTGATGACGTTAGAGTTAATGATGGTATCGATGATTAGATATTCTTACTATATGATGTGTATAATATCTACACAAAAGGGGAAATATAGAGAGGTACAATAGTATGAAATATGATTCTATAGTAGGTGGAGCGAAACAAAGAGGACAAGAATATTTGCAAAAACTGGGCTATAATAAAAATCCAGATGATATTGACCTTATGAATGATGTCGATCTTGATTCTATAAGAGATCCTCTGCTGATAGATAAAGAAAATAGTAAGATTGTAACAGATAAATATACTCCTTGCCCTTGTGAAGGTTGTAAAGCGTCAATAAAAGAGGATACATTTACAATTACGACTGGAAAAGAGGAATCTATAGAACAGGGGAAATCTGTAGGTGCTGCTGGTACTGGACTTAACGAATCTAAGGGAGAAGTAGTACTTAAAGGAGATACAATGGAATTTTCTGTAGCACGATGCGTAAATCCTGAGTGTAAGAGGCATATTAGGCCAGGTGATAAAAAAGAAGTAGCACGAAAAAAAGCGGCTGGTGAACGACCATATAATAAAAAAGAAACTAATTATAGTAAAAATATAAAAAAAATAGAAGACCAAAATGAGTCCGAAAAGAATCAAACAACACAAAGTTACTAGCTGCTAGTTAGTATATTATGTAAAAACTTATACTCCCTCTACATATCTATTATATAATATGGGACTCTTTAATTTCTTCTCAAAAAGAGATGGGATAGTGAATCAGAATATAAAACAAATGAATCCGAAAGAGAATTTTGGTATTCCACTCAAATATGTTGAGAAAGATAGAATTGGACTCCAAAATAAGGTACTGACACTCGAAAAAAATCTGTCTGTTATGGTGCTTGGTCAACCTGGCTCTGGTAAAACGAGTACGATCACGTTCCTAGCGAAGCAGATGCAAGCTGATAAGGACGATCCTGTTGTTATATTTGATTATAAGGGAGATTATGCGGAAAAAGGAATCTATGACTCTAGTAATGCAATAGTTTTATCTCTTAATAATAGCACCTATTTATGGAATATATTTAATGAAGCAGACCATATGCGTGATTATCGTACAATAGCAGATGCCTTATTCCAAGAAAATGAGAACAAGAATTCAAACGAATTCTTTACTAAAGGTGCACAAGATTTATTTGCAGCATGTTTATATCATATTGATAATAGTCCAAATTTTCCAAACCCTTCTAATAAATCATTAATAGAATTTATTTATCCACGAGGCCAAAACACTAATACAGCAGAACGAATACGTAAATCACTTCTCAGGTCCAATGAAAGTAAAGTGAGAGCTGCTGCCTCAGAATTGGACCCAAATAGTAAGGAAACTATGACCAACATGTATCAGACTCTCCGAAAACGTGTGGGTCGTGTGTTCGATGGTGACTTTGCAAAACGAGGTGACTTTTCAATTCGAGATTATATGGAGGACCCGCAGGGACGTTCCCTTGTTCTGGACATGTCTGGGCCTGAACAGGATGTGATGGCACCAATTTTCCGTATTTTTCTTGATTGGAGCATAAAACTTGCACTAAACGATAAGTCCCGATACACATACTTTATTCTTGACGAATTTGATGAGGTTGGCGAACTTCAGCAGATTCAACGATTACTCTCTACAGGGCGTGCACAACTTACCGAAGCGGTTATTGGTGTTCAGTCCAGGTCGCAACTCAGATCTGTTTACGGCGATAACGGTGCTCAAACGATTCTAGGAAACTGTCCTCAGAAGATACTAATGCGAACGGCTGACGACAAAGAATATGTCCGGGAACAAATCGGCAAAGAAAAGTATGAAATAGAGCAGATGGGATACAGTACGCAAGCTGCAGGCCTCACTGGAAGTACGATTCTCCAGATGTTAGCTCTTAGTCGTGACAGCTCTCAGGCTCAGGAAAATGAGAAATATCCTATTGAAGAACAGGAAATTGGAAGTTTTGACCGTGGTGAAGGTATCTTCCTCACTGAGAAAGGGTGGGTCTGGGGGCGCTTCCCACTTTGGGAGGAACTTAGTCAAGATGCTCAAGATCACCTCACAGGAGCTAATAACTCTACCCAGTCAAATAGTTCACCCTCGCTCTCACAAGGTCCAGTCCAGCTTATAATCGGCTCAGAAACGGTCGACGTGACTTTCGATGAGTTTGTAGGCAAAGAGATTCGAGAGGCGTATGAGCGAGACGGTGGCAATACCGGCGATGCAAAATATGTACACCGAGAACACATCCGTTTCAGCAAATCTGGGAGTGACGTTCTCTTAACCGCAATCGGACAAAACGACACAGAATTAAACGGACAACTTCTGAAGCAGGGGAATACTATAGAAATAAAGGATGGTGATCGACTCCAGCTAGGGGGCGAGGTATCTATGCAAATAAAAATTGACTAATATTTGGCCTTTAATATACAATACAAATAGAGTTACGTCAAAAAGTGAGATGTCTTCAATCCCCAATAGATGCTTCGAATAGCTGATTCACGGGATAAATTTAATCAGGAAATAAGAAGTTACACAGTCAGTTGTTGATTCAGTATCCTGACGACAACACATTCATAACATTGTGTGTTTAAACGAAAATAATGGCTGAAGAGACACCACCACAACGTTGTGTCGAGAACCAGTTTCATTTACAAGAGAAACTTGGAAGTGGTGGATTTGCAACAGTCTGGCGTGCAACCGATAAAAATGGTGGTCCTGACGTTGCAATTAAGTACGCTAGAACTGAAGAAGATGGTTCAAACAACATTGAAGAGGTTATAGATGGATTCCGTAATGAGTATACTGTCTTATCAAAGTTCGAAGAGAGTGTACTTCCGTCGTCTATCATTCGATTTGTCGGTGGTGATTGCGCCGACATACCGTATATAATTATGGAGTATGTAGAAGGCTCAGTACTCTCTGATGTGTTAGCACGATCTGGGCTCTTACCAGGGGTGGAATTGGTTCAAACATATGGATTTCCTGTATTGAAGGCATTAGAGTTCCTTCATGAAAATGATTACTGTTATCTTGACTGTAAACCAGAAAATGTGATGGTCCGTGAGTCTGAGAATAAACCAGTACTTATCGATTATAATACGGTGAAGCCAACGAATGATTCTGAAACGCTGTTTTACGAAGATGAATATAAAGCACCAGAACAGACGCCCAACTGTGAAAATTATAGCTACAATCCGGGACCATGGTCAGACGTCTATGCAGCCGGAAAACTACTCATATACTTGCTTACTGGTGTAAAAATGACTACAAGTGGAACACCAATTGATGGGATAAATATTCTTGAATATGATAACGCTGTTTCGGATGATTTTTGTCGTGTTCTTCGTAGAGCTACGCATTCAAACCCCTCACAACGACCAGAAAATGCGGGAGAGTTACTTCAAGCACTGTATACTGCGTCTGGACGGCAAACGGCCTCTGCCCAGTTGATTGATACTCGATCGAACCTAACTTGTACCGTTCGACCTGGAGATTCCATCGGTCGGATTAATACACAGGATAAAATCCCAGATTTGGGTATCGAAGATCAGAAAAAATTCATCTCTCCTATCCACTTTCAAATCAAACGGAATGATGAATTATGGTTTATATACGATCGAAGTTTAAATGGCACTTATATACAAATCTCTGATGGCTGGCAGCTATTACTCTGTGACGAGGGTCATCAACAGTTGCAAAAGACCAATCCAGAACAGCTCCCGGATGGACAAATTTATGGTGCAGGTTGCATTAAAGAACCAACATATATTTCTCCAGTCGACCCAACATACGATATAACGCTTCGCTTTTGTCCGTAATCAAAATAAATTGGTCTCACTGCATAATTTGTAGACTATGATCTATAGAATTTGGAACTCTATTTCAGTCGGAAACGTGACTGCATTTCTGTGGATATCTCTTACAACGACTTCTGCGGTGTACCATCCAGATTTCCACCCTTCTGTATTGTAGAGATGAACCGATTCCCACATATATTCATCTGCAGAATCATTGACTGAATACTCTCTAAACTCTTCAAACATTCCTACTCGAGAACCTTCTGCATCGAAAATTTTCGTGTTCATGGTTAATTTCACTGTCTCATTAATCTTTTTTAAAGGGAATCTAGCTCCTAGTGAAATATCCGAACCGTGATCGGAAACTTGGATCGCATTGTCTGCCACATCGCCATATTCGTCCCATCTTGAGAGCAGATTAAATTCTGTGATAAAATCTGTTCTCTGTGCAGGATCTCTTTCACGTATTGTGTCTGAATCTTTTTCATTACTATTCGTCCGAAAAACATCTGTTTTATTCGATTTATTACCCATATTGTTAGCTATATTTCGGCAACACAAATATAACTTGGTGATCTCTTGACGACTCAACTAAAATCTCCAGTAAAAATTTAGCATATTATTTATAAAACACATTGATATTTTATCAAATAATTATTCTCCGATTTCAATTAGATAGGTGTGACACGTCCGTGAGTTTTATCATGTCTCGAATTAACAAACTCATAATGTCATCTGGATCAAGAAGGAAACAAGAAAACAAAAAAACAAATGGCGAAAAAAACAATGATATAAATTCATCATCTAATCTTGGTGCTAAATTACTAAATCAATACCAAAAAGAAAATTGGGGTGTAGTTAATAATCTTGTTGAGGATTCAAATATAAAAACTACGGAAGAAATCGTTTGCCAAAAATATATCGAGAAAATAATCTCATATGACGAAGAAAATTTAGTACATGAAGTTTCATTAAATAAATCTAGTCAGAGAGATATTGAGGAGCAGTACGCGGATGTTACTGCTGACAACCGTGATAAATTTGTACCACCTACATTTGAGGAAGGGATTGTGGACTTTGCTCGCCCCAGCACAGAGCGTGTCAGCACCTGTTCAAATTGTGATGGGAATGGCCGAAATCGGTGTAGACGGTGTAACGGGGGTGGCCAAAATTCTTGTAGGCGTTGTAGTGGAACTGGAACGAATAGTGATAATACTGCACGTTGTAAGAGTTGTGGGGGATCCGGAACAAAAGTGTGTAAAAAATGTAGTGGTACGGGGTCAAATGCATGTGACACATGCGATCAAAAGGGTGAGACATGGAAAGTTGATCTTGTTCGTCGGGACTTTACACCTGAAGAGAGTGTTACTGTAGATGCATCTGATGTTCCAGACGAGTATATCATTAACGCTGAGGGCGAGCACGTCCAGACGGAGGAACTTTCGCTTGAAGAAAACGAAATCCGTCATGAAGTAGATGAATATAATGTGACGGCTCATAAGGTTGAGTACGTTTATGATGGCCACGATCATGAATTGTATCAAATAGAAAGAGAATTGAAAGCTGAATCATATCCTATGACTCAGGCTCGGCAGATGCTCCCCTATGCTCTTGGAGCTGCTGGTGTAATTCTACTTCTTATTGGTGCTTGGTATTTTGGGGTCATTTAAACACCATCTAACACAGAGATGATGGCTCCGTAGAAATCAATAGATTGAGCCATTTTCGTGTTAACTAGCAATATGTTCTAGTGTTTCTGAATAATAATGTTGGATCGTTTTGTATAGTATTTAGACACGAGATCCAATTAAATTATGCCACATCGACTCCATAGGCGTTATTAGTTGATGAAAACTTATTTAAAATTTGAGGATTAGCGTGCTACTCCAAATTGCCTGATCGGTCTGAAAACTAAATAGCTACGGTTTTGAGAAGATATTTTTATAGTAATGATTTATAACCCTGTATGGTTGTTGTATTAGTATTATAGGTGGCAATATAGTCAAGGATTAAGTGAGCTATCATAGATGGTTTTATATCAGCCATTCTCTATTATTGGACTATAATATGGCCACTAAAATAGGGCGATATAATTCTGAAAAAAGTTTATTAATTGGCACAACAATAACTGCAGCGTTATTTTTCTCTATCATTTTCTCATTTGAGTATATCGGCTCAGAGGATACTGCATTATCTGTTGGACTATTACTTTCCTCGATTATTGGAGCTTTAGTGACTGTGATTCTAGCTGGAGAAACAGAGAGTTCGAAAAATGGGGCGTTGGCCAGTTTTTATGGAACCGCCTCCATAACGACATTAATACTTGTGTATGGGATGTTATTTGGTGGTGAGGGTATATTCAGTACAATAGTTGGTATAATCATTGGTGTAATCGCCATAGGAGGTATTGCTTATGTACTTGGACTTATTGGTGGATGGTCTGGAACGAAACTTAACGCATATCAATTAAGTCGATTGCAGGACCAAGAGTACCAACAAGCAGTTCAACAGTACCAAGATCTTCTTTCAGCAGCTGAACAACAAATCTCTGACGGCGAACCAACCACTGATTCCAAAGCTTATGAGGAAGTGCGTTCACAAAAGAAACGATGTGAATCTCTAAAGTCTAGGTACAATATCTCTACAACGCTTTGGTCAGAGAACCAACGTTACGCCCAATTGATGGGTGCTTTTGTAAAGCCAAAAATGCAAGAGCTTATTCAGAAAGCAGAGGCTGCATCTAAGCGTAACGACTTCAACGAAACTTCTCAAGTAATGGATCGTATTTGTGAACTTGCTGAGGAAGCTGAATCGACTGCTTCAACATACGATACTGAAATTGAACTTCCTCGATCTCTCGAAGAGGCCGAACGTGATCGAGCTACTCTGATTGCAGAACAGGAGGCTGAACAGGCGCAGAATCTGATTTCTGAAGGTAAGCAAGCAATCATGCATGGAGATGTTTCACAGGGAAAAAATGACTTAGAAAATGCCAAGAAGCACGTAAGTAAAATAGAAGAGTTAACAAACGCACACGGGATTTCGTCTCCTTTATCATCAGAGGATCACGATATTGACCAGAAAATCAGATCATACATTGAAGATAGATATGAAAAACTGCTTGAACAGATTAGAGTACAGAATAACAACGCCCAGTCTAAACTCAATAGCAATGAGTACGACCAAGCACTCCAACATGCAAAAAGCGCGATTCAGATCATTTCCGATGCGACAGCGCTTGCAAGTGAACATGTCTATCTTTCAAAGAACACGTTGACGACAAAACTTGACGAAATTGTCTCTCTAGCAACGAAAACATCCTCAAAGAGGGTCGCAGAAATTGAGTCTACGCTCCGAACCAAGGATGGACAAAAGCAAGCTGAAACGCTTGCCGAGGAACTCGAAGATGCTATCCGTCGTATGGAAAGCCTTCACAACAACAATATTACTGATGATACCGGACAAGATATTATCGTCACAGCGAGCAAGGCCCAACAGGTTATGCTAGCAGCACGCCTTCTTACTCTGGAGGATACAGCACTCTCTGCTGAAAAGAAATTTAAAAATAGAGACTATAGTGGAGCAAAAGAAACCTTTGAAATGGTTGTAAGAGAGCTTGATTCACTAAAAGATAGTGCTCACGAGGATGCGCTTAAACAGTACGGAACAGAGTTAGATCGCCTCAATCAAATTTGCAATGAAAATGCTGACCGAGCACGGAAACTCGATCTTGAAATTGAATCTGGGCTTAGCACAGAATCTCCAGAGGTAATTGGACCGCTACTCCGTAATGGTAAGTCAGGAGACTCAAAAGCAGCAGGAATGTTCGAAGAGTCTACTAGTAATACAAAGGTGTTTGACCCCTCACAAACCAATCCTGTAGAAAATACTACGGACACAGAAGTGTTCTCATCGAACGATTCTAACACAGAAAGTGACGGTCCTGCCAAATCTACAACACAAGAAGCAAAAAACACAGAAATCTATAAAAACGATGATACGAAGGACACCAACAATACACAATAATTCTCGAAATCATATACACTGATGAGATAGAAATCAGATAGGGCAAGTCATTGAGTATTATCCACAGTGACGAACTCATGACGGTCGCCAACGACAATAGCGAGTCTTAAGACTAACTCGAGGGCGTCTATATTATTTAGAAATGTTGAGAGTCAATGGGTTATGAAATTTTAAGAGATATACAAAAGATTCAATAACAAGACGAAACTAATCATATATATGCAATACGAAGCACGACAGTTGCTAGAAGATTTACTTGAAACAGGAATCAAACAATCTTGTTTTAGCATTGCAAGTAACTATGATCAAGATATGCCCACTATGAAAACCGCTCTTGCCATAGAGAGGACAGAGGGTTTTCTGCTCGGAACATATCACATGTGGGTGTTAATCGAAGATAAAGAAGCTGCTGATGGAGTTTCTAGCGAAATTGAAGATATGGTTGTACGTCATAAAGACACAATAGAATCTATCCTTACTGATATTCAGGATGAAAAAAACAAACAAGAGACTCATACTCAAGAGAGCCATACGAATGTATTTGACACCTAGGCGTACGTAAATTAGTCATTTCCACCTCCTTCAGAGTTGTAGCTGGAAAATGTTACAACGAGCTCTAGTTCTGGGGATGCCATTATCATCTTTAATGAGTTCCTATACTTGATAGAGTCAGATAGCTCACCCACTCGAAAGTTCAGCGTGTCTGAGACCTGCATCTATAGGAAACCGAGAGAACACTTGTGCTTGTGGGCTCTCCGACAGTATCATACAGAGAGTTCCTCTTTAGCGGTAGCCCGCTATACGGTCGCTGAACTTTAACCCTCGATTTTCCTCCGCTCTCGTGTATGAAGCACGTGAATTCTATTGTGCCGAAGACTCAGATGTGGTAATTCAAGCATAAGTGTTTGGCGGGATTCACTATTATCGCCGAGAGCGATCTACAAAACAACCACAACCGATAGCACAAAACGATGGCTCCGGGCGAATATGGGCGGGCTCGTCGACCTATAATGGGAGCCATGTCCGCTCATCTACGTGGATATCAATCATCGCTCGATTGATCTCCTAGTGTTCGGCGCGTAGTGTTTGACGCAAGCAAGTACGTCTTCAGGTTGGATTCTCTCGACTCTGGCACGGGCGAATGTGAGCGAGTAGCGGGATCTTCTGAGAAGTACTCGAATTTTCTCCCGCAGTGGGACGCGTATGATGTTAGTTGTAAGACCGATGGAAACGTCCTGATCATAGGTATTGGATTCACGCTCTATCCCTGCACCCTGTTTGTGTCCTAATCTCGGATCGAAAGACGCCGAAGTATAAGGGAGGCTGAAAACGAGGTCAATCGCTGGTCGGGAATTCGCACACCGAACCGCCCGTCGACAAAACGAAAGTGGGGTGTCGAGATACTCCAGGCAGATAGCCGTCGCAGGCCTTCGGGTCTATTGCACCGTGGACAAGACCTTCCTTTGTAGGAGATGAATCATTAACTAAAAATCGACCGTCGACCCACATCTCCGAATTCATAGGCAATCTCATCTGATGGGACCTAACAAATAGAGAACGGAGCTGTGGGATATTCATTAAATGTATCTAACAATACAAACAGGCAAAAAACTAATTATCCGTTCTATATGCTTAATAAAAATTTGGCTCTAATTGGTTTCAGTCCATCGTATCGGTCTCTGTTGTATTCGATTTTTGTCGGAAAAAGATGCTAACGATGGCTACAAGAGCTACAATTCCAAGGAGTTTATCTCGTCCCATAACTCAATACTCTTGCCTATCTACTAATTTCCTACTATTTACCTTGCTAATTTCGGAGTTACTCCGAGAATATGTGTGAGTCTAGTGATCCCAGGCAGCCGTGGTGTCTGGGATGCCTGCAAACTCGTCGGACGAAATGAGGTACAGAGAGGTTTCGGTGAGGATGTCATCGAAGAGTTGTTCGCCGAGAACAGCGTCGACCAATTTTCAGATGTCTCTCCGAAAGGGCAGTTGAAGATGGTGTTGGTTGCTTTTAGCAGGTATTTTACGAGACAGAGACGTGTCTAAGAGAGGTTGGTCAGCATCGGGCGCGATAAATAAAGTACGTCCATGCGGTGTTAGTCAGTTGGAAAAATCTCCCGACATAGACTGGCCTCTGACTCATGGTATAGATAATATCTACGCATTGGAAATTCGTTTCTTGTGTTAACGCGATTTCTTGGTGGCTCTCGAAGCCTTCATTGTTAGCGATTCGCCTGACCTGGGCGGGAACGATCGGTACAAATGTACAACAACTATTACTGAGTATACGAACTCTTTGGCATGCGAATAGTCGCTATTGGAATTGGTGGCGGGGGAAATCGTATTGTTGATGATTTTGTTAGTTGTAATCCTGCTACCATCCAGGCTGCTATCGCAGTCGATGCGTCCCAATCCACTCTCAAGGATCTCGACCACGTTCCGAACAAACGGCGCGCCCTCGTCGGGACGTCACGAGTGTACGGAAATGGCGCTGGGTGCGACAACGATCTTGGGGCAGAACTCGTCGCAGCCGATATCGATCTCGTCCAGGAATGCCTTGATACGACACCCGTCTACGAAGCGGATGCCGTTGTCGTCGTCGCCGGACTCGGCGGCGGCACCGGTAGCGGCGGTGCACCGGTACTCGCGCAGCACCTGAACAGGCTGTATGAGCTACCCGTTTACGGAGTCGGCATACTCCCAGGAAGTTTCGAGAACGATCCGAGAACGCTCAACGCGGCACGATCTTTACAGACGTTCGTCCGCGAGGCCGATAACCTGCTTTTGTTCGACAACGATGTTTGGATAGCGCCTGATAAAAAGTATGAGTCTCAATATGACTCCGCGAACAAAGAGCTGATCAAACGTATGGTTGCCATTTTTGATGGCTCCGCGGAACACCGAGAAGATTCCAAGTTTTCCCTGACAAATCAAGACGTCATCGACACGTTATCCTCTGGTGGAATTTCAACGATTGGTTATGCTTCCGAAACTGTTGAATTACCCTCAAACGGACTAATCTCTCGTGTTTTTGGTGGAAACGATGACGATTCGACTGACGATGCGGACGCAACGAATCGGATCACCTCACTCGTCAGAAAGGCCGCGCTCGAGACATTGACGCTAGAATGTAATGTCGAGTGTGTACATACTCTCCTCGCATGCTCAGGACCGCCTGAACATCTCTCGGACAAGGGAGTAATCAGAGGGCTGAAGTGGCTCGAGCAAGCGAACGATGGCAACGTGTTCTCTGATTCTTCTGAACCGAAGACTAACGGTACCGTTTTTAGCGGTTCGTTTTCGGTCCCCGGAAGGGAAGTCGTCACCTGCGCAACGCTCTTCTCGGGACTTCAGGGCGTGCCTCGTATCAAAGAGATACAGCAAGTGGCGATCGAGGCACAGGAGGCTGCTACTCAATCCAATTCTGAGACAGATCAGGCGTCGACTCCGGAACATGAATCGACCGACACTCAGATCTTTGATCCTGCCGAACGGGCGGAAACCCAAACCTCTTTTCGGTCCGAATCCGAGTCCACTGACACGAGGGTCTTTTCGAGTGATCATTCGGACGAGACGGATATCTTTGAACCGGATCAAGCTGAGCACGACAAATGAGGCCACCAACAATCATTTTTGATCGCGCTGCTTCTATTTTGGAGCACAATTCATTAATTAGCAAATAAGACACCTGCTCTAGCGAGATAATCAATTGGGATGGCAAACCGGTATCACTTTCTGATGAGTATTTTTCATGGTAATTGTTTCGGAGACAGAGTAAGGTGACCGAGTTCGAGTTCAGATTCAAACAGTCAAAGAAAACGTCGCGTTTGCACAGATTGTCGAACAATTCCGATATTAATCACTCAGTTTTCGTCGCTTGAGGTGTGTGTCTCGGATGTCGACCCCACAGAAAGCGTATAGAGCCGCTTTCGAGCATCTTTCAGAGATGTTTTCGATTCAACGACATCGACTTCTTCTAACTGATCGAGTCCAAGTCGCACGGTCCGTTCTGGTAGTAGGGACTCTGCGGCGAGCTCTCGTTGAGAGAGGGTTCCGTTGTGTTCGAGGACGATAGCGACTAACTTAGCACTCGGTGGGAGATCCTGAATCGTCTCTCGAAGCACAATAGACGATTCTGACTGGTTTTCTCCCTGTATCGTCATTACCCATAGTAGTCGACTCGGTTGTATAATACTGCTGACTCTCTACAATTTTTTGGTCCTATGTTGTCGTCTTTAGGTGGTCTCTTCCAGTTGATGATCGATATAGTTTGTCTCGATAAGCGGCAGCGGCAATTTGGTCAGTTACTATTGTTGATTCAAATCGATGGAGAGTCGTTGCAGCCGAAAATATGAAATATATCTCGATTGTTTCTACCATTCCATCTTCCATCAAAATTATCTAAATTCTCTAATAGCGAATGATTTTTGTATCCGACCATTAGCTTCTAATTATATATTAATGTCTAAGTATAACCATCCGCTCGGTACTATAGCTAAAATCGAGGAACAAGACATCAACGAACTCAATGAGAACTTGCGTGGTGATCTCATTCTTCCTGACCACGAAGACTACGAAGACACGCGAAACGTGTGGAATGGCCTTGTCAACAAGTATCCCGCTGTTATTGTTCGCGCTAAGGGGGGTGTAGATGTCGCCTACGCTGTCGAGTTCGCTCGAAATAACGACCTCGAACTGGCCATCCGTGGTGGCTCCCATCACCAGACGGGTTCTGCCATGGTCGACAACGGCCTCGTCGTTGATCTCGAAGCAATGGACGACATTAATATTGATCCCGAGGCACAAATCGCACGTGTTGGGCCTGGTAACCGCGCTGAAGACGTCCTCGCCGAGACACAGGAGTACGGCCTCGCTACGCCGACGGGAAGTGCAGGCGATGTTGGTATCTCCGGGCAAACGCTAGGTGGCGGTATTGGATGGATTCGCCGCAAGCACGGCCTTTCGGTTGATGCGCTTCGCAGTGTCGAACTTGTCACAGCTGACGGAGAACTTCTCAAGGCCTCACCCGATCACAATGAGGATCTTTACTGGGCCGTTCGTGGTGGGGGCGGAAACTTCGGTATTGTCACCAATTTCGAGTTCGATCTG
>Ga0136566_1000601_pt1 | contig 13830 bp, 11 predicted proteins | sample AntDeeMetagenom2_FD_104786 | JGI IMG/M metagenome (GOLD analysis project Ga0136566, IMG submission 104786) | Saline lake microbial communities from Deep lake, Antarctica - Metagenome #2 | ecosystem: Environmental > Aquatic > Non-marine Saline and Alkaline > Saline | place: Antarctica: Deep lake... | reverse complement strand
GACGCGAAGTACTTCCTCGAAGCCGGGTACAACGGCACGAAACGCGTCGGCATCTTCACGGACTACAGTCAGACCGCCATCCACTGCGACGAATGGATCGGGCCCGAGCCCGGGAGCGACACCGCGCTCGCGCTCGGGATGGCGCGCACCATCGTCGACGAAGGCCTCTACGACGAAGCCCACCTCAAGGAGCAGACGGACATGCCGCTGCTCGTGCGCGAGGACACCGGGAAGTTCCTGCGGGCGAACGAGGTCTCGGGACTGGACGTCGACGCCGACCGTCCGGAGAAGGTGTTCGTGATGGTGGACTCGGAGGGCAACCTCCGGACAGCACCGGGGTCCCTCGGCGAACGCGACGGCCAGCACGACCACTCCGTAAGCATCGACCTCGACTTCGACCCCCAGCTCGCGGCCGAACGCGACGTCGAGACCGTCGAGGACGGCCCCATCGAAACGCGCTCGGTCTGGTTGAACCTCCGCGAGGAACTCGCCGAGTACGACCCCGACACCGTCAACGAGATCACGGGCGTCGGCCGGGAGACTCACCAGGAGATCGCTCGCGAGTTCGCCGAAGTCGAACGTGCGAAGATCATCCACGGGAAGGGCGTGAACGACTGGTACCACAACGACCTCGGGAACCGCGCCATTCAGCTCCTCGTGACGCTCACGGGGAACCTCGGCCGACAGGGGACCGGCCTCGACCACTACGTCGGCCAGGAGAAGATCTGGACGTTCAACGGCTGGAAGAACCTCTCCTTCCCGACGGGGAGCGTCCGTGGCGTCCCGACGACGCTCTGGACGTACTATCACGCCGGGATCATGGAGAACACGGACCCGGACACTGCCGCGAAGATCAAGGAGTCCGTGGACAAGGGCTGGATGCCGCTGTACCCGAGCGAGCGCGAGGACGGCTCGCGCCCCGATCCGCGAATGATGTTCATCTGGCGCGGGAACTACTTCAACCAGGCGAAAGGGAACGTCGCCCTCGAGGAGGAACTGTGGCCCAAACTCGACCTGGTCGTCGACGTCAACTTCCGGATGGACTCGACGGCGCTGAACAGCGACATCGTGCTGCCGGCGGCGAGTCACTACGAGAAGCACGACCTCTCCGTGACTGACATGCACACGTACGTGCATCCGTTCACGCCCGCGGTCGAACCGCTGGGCGAGTCGAAGACCGACTGGCAGATCTTCCGCGAAATCGCGGCGAAGATCCAGGAGGTGGCCCAGCAGCGCGGCACCGACCCCGTGCAGGACCGGAAGTTCGACCGAGAGATCGACCTGCAGTCGGTGCACGACGACTACGTCCGCGACTGGCTCGACGACGAGGACGGCGCGCTCGCGGATGACAAGGCCGCCGCGGAGTTCATCCTCGAACACAGCGAGGAGTCGAACCCGGCCGACACCGACGAGCAGTTGACGTTCGACGACATCGAGGAGGAACCGAAGCGACTCCTCGAAGCCGGCGACCACTGGACGAGCGACATCGAGGACGGCGAAGCGTACACCCCGTGGCAGGACTACGTGCAGGACAAGAACCCGTGGCCGACGTTCACGGGCCGCCAGCAGTACTACATCGACCACGACTGGTTCCTCGAACTAGACGAGGAACTGCCGACGCACAAGGACGCCCCCGTCCTCCAGGAGAAGTCCGAGTACCCGCTCGGGTACAACACGCCCCACAGTCGCTGGGCGATCCACTCGACGTGGCGCGACGACTCGAAGATGCTCCGCCTGCAGCGCGGCGAACCGACGGTGTACCTCAATCCGGACGACGCGGAGGAACGCGGCATCGAGGACGGCGACACCGTCCGCGTGTACAACGACCTGGATAGCGTCGAGGTGATGGCGAAGGTGTATCCGAGTGGCGAACCCGGGACCGTCCGTCACTTCTTCAGCTGGGAGCGATTCCAGTACCCCGACCGGAACAACTTCAACTCGCTCGTTCCGATGTACATGAAGCCGACGCAGCTCGTGCAGTACCCGGAGGACACGGGCGAGCACCTGCACTTCTTCCCGAACTACTGGGGGCCGACGGGCGTGAACAGCGACGTCCGCGTCGAGGTGGAGAAGGTCGAGAGCGGGTCGTCGACCCGGAGCGCGGCCGAGGTCGTCGAGCGGGACCCGTCGTCGCTCGGCGAGGACGTGCTCGACGACGAGTCGAGCGCGAGCGGGCCACTTGACCAGGTCCGGGAGTTGCTCGGAGGTGACGATCGATGAGTCAGACCGACGACGGCGACGGCGACGTCCCGATCGCCGACGGCGTCGAGCACCAGGTCGCGATGGTGATGGACTTGAACAAGTGCATCGGCTGCCAGACGTGTACGATCGCGTGCAAGACCAACTGGACCGAATCCGGCGGTCGCGAGTACATGTACTGGAACAACGTCGAGACGAAGCCCGGGTCGGGCTACCCTCGCGACTGGGAGGAGATGGGTGGTGGCTGGGACGACGACGGCACGGAGCGGACGCCCGGTGACCTCCCAGAGAAGGAGGAGTACGGCCGTGCGTGGGACTTCAACCACGAGGCCATCATGTACGAGGGGAGCGACGAGCCCCTGCGGCCGATGGAGAACGCAGACTGGGGGCCGAACTGGGACGAGGACGAGGGCGCTGGCGAGTTCCCGAACTCGTACTACTTCTACCTCCCCAGGATCTGCAATCACTGCACGCATCCGTCGTGCGTGGAGGCGTGTCCGCGGTCGGCGATCTACAAGCGCGAGGAGGACGGTATCGTCCTCGTCGACCAGGACCGGTGCCGCGGGTACCGGTACTGCGTCGAGGGGTGTCCGTACAAGAAGGTGTTCTACAACGCCCAACAGAAGACGAGCGAGAAGTGCATCTTCTGCTACCCCCGGATCGAGGGCGAGGGCCCGGATGGGGAGGTGAAGCCCCCGAGTTGTGCGGAGGACTGTCCACCCCAGCTCCGGCACGTCGGATTCCTCGACGACGAGGACGGCCCCATCCACAAGCTCGTGAACGAGTACGAGGTCGCCGTTCGATTGCATCCCGAGTACCGCACGGAACCGAACGTGTACTACATCCCGCCGTTCGCGCCCCCGCAGACGAGCGAGAGCGGGGAGACGCTCGACGCGGAACGCATCCCGCGGGACTATCTGGAGGAGCTGTTCGGCCAGCAGGTCAACGAGGCGTTGAACACCATCAACCGGGAACGCGACCGCGTCCGCCGGGGCGAGGAGAGCGAACTCATGGAGATACTCCAGACCGTGAACACCGACGACCAGTACCGCCTGGAGGTGTTCGACGATGACTGACGACGACGGCGAACCGTCGCCGGACGTCTCGCGCGAGGTCGCCGTCGCAGGCGTGCTCGCGCTCGTGCTCGTCGCGTCCGCGGCGCTCGCACCGATGCTCGTCGACGCTCGCCCGGCGTACGAGATCCCGGTCGATTACCAGCCCGATGCGGGCGATCTGGCGGCCGCGGACGGCGCGGCGTGGGACGAGGTGCCGGCCGCGGCCGTCCCGCTGAGTAGCGCGGGCGCTGGCGTCCCGAATGCCGACGACACGACCGTCGACGAGGCGCGCGTCGAGGTCGCGCGGACCAACGAACGACTCTACGTTCGACTGTCCTGGCGTGACGGGACGCGGGACGTGAACGACACCGGCATCCGCGAGTTCGGTGACGCGCTCGCCGTCCAGTTGCCGGTGAACCAGAGTGAACGACCGCCGATCGCGATGGGGTCGACGGACAACATGGTGAACGTCTGGTACTGGAGCGCGAGCGCCGGAACCGAGGAACTGCTCGCCGGCGGCCCGGGGTCGACGACCGAGTTCGAGGACGGGTCGCTCGCGACGAACGCGACGCACGAGGACGGTCGCTGGCACGTCGTGTTCTCGCGACCGCTGGAGACCGACCGTGCGAACGCGACGACTATCTCAACCGAGCGGGACATGGACGTCGCGCTCGCGGTTTGGAACGGCTCGAACATGGAGCGCTCGGGACAGAAGGCGACGAGCGAGTGGTACTACCTCGCGCTCGGACCGGACACGGGCGGACCGCCGTACCAGGCGATCCTGTGGACGGTCGCGGGCATCGCGATCGTGTTCACGACGCTCATCACCGTCGAAGGCGTCCGCCGGACGAGGGGTGAGTGACGATGGCGACCAACGAGGAGACCGGGACCGCTTCGGCCGACGCCATCGTCGAGTCGGTCGACACCGAGACGGGCGCTCGCGGTGCGGTGTACGCGCTGGCGGCGCGAGCGTTCGCGGAAGCCGACGACGACCTCTACGGCGCGCTCGCTGACGGGTCGTTCGACGAGGAGTTCGGTGCACTCGTCTCCCGAACTGGCCTCGACGTCGACGCGCCGGACCTCGTGGTCGACGACGACCACGACACGCTCGCCGCACGCTACAACGACCTGTTCGTCGTCGGGTATTCGGAAGTCATCGACGGTACCGACGGCACCATCGATAGCCAGGGGCCGCCGGTGTCGCTGTACGAGTCCGGGTACCGCTCGGAGGTGTCCTGGAACGACGTGAACCTCGACCTCGCGAGGGCGTACGAGTACTTCGGCGTCGAGGTCGACCAGGAGGACCGCAAACATCACGACCACGTCCGACTGGAGTTGGAGTTCGCGGGCTACCTGTGTCGACTCGTCGCCGTCGACGACGACGTCGAGCGCGCTCGCCTGGACTTCCACGACCGCCACCTGAGCGTCCTCGTCTCCGGGCTCAGCGAGGCGCTCGCCGAGGAACCTGGGACGAGCATCTACGGCCGGCTGGCGGCGTTCCTCGAAGCGTTCGTGACCGCGGACGTCGACGACCTCGCCGACCGACTCCAGGTCGGTGCGGGGAGTCGACACGAAGGAGGGACGAGCCCATGAGTTCCGAATCGATGGCGGTGGAGCGACGCACGGACGCGTCGGCGGTACGTCGACTGTTCACTGGTACTCGCGGACGTATCGTCGCGACCGGTGCTCTCGGGGCGCTCGCGACCGCGGTCGCGACGACGCTCCGCATCCTCCACAACGTGCCGTTCGACCCGCTCGCGGTGTCCGCGGGCGTCCTCGGAGCGATGGAAGTGACGGCGGCGTTCGCGGTTGCACTCGCGCTCGCCGCGATAGGGTTCGCGATCGACCGACCACCGGTTCGCATCGGGCTCCTGTTCGCCGGCGTGTTCGGTGCGCTCGCGGCGGCCGCGCCAGCGGCTCGCGTCCCGGCGGCCGTGGCCGTCACCGCCGCCGGCGGCGTCGCACTCCTCGGCGCCCTCGGCGTCCCGGACTCGTACCGCGAACTCAGGCGGCGCGCCGTCGCCGCCGGGTTCCTCGTCGCCATCGCGCTCTCGCTCGCGAGCACCCTCGGCGTCGCCTCGGGCGGCGTCCGGGAACTCGGCGTGCTCGCGTACCTCGTCGCGCTCGTCGCGCTCTCCGTGCGCGTTCGCGGCGACTGGCTCGCGGTCGTCGCCGGCGCGGCCGGCTTCGCCGCGGTCGTCGTAGCAAGTGCGAGCGCCCCCTACGTCGCCGGGAGCGCGCTTCTCGTCGGGTTCGCCGTCGTCGGCGCACCCCACCTCCTCGTCGCGGCCGCAGTCGGTGGCGCCGTCGCCGCCGCGGTCGCCGGACTCCGCCGTCGCTCGCCCGCACTCGCTGTCGGCGCAGTCCTGCTCGTCGTCGCCGGCGTCCCCGCGACGCCGACCGCGGCGACCGCCGTCCTGCTCGGCGCGACGCTCGCGACCGTCGACCTCGACTCGATCGCAACGGAGCGTTCGGACGACGCCGACGCGTCGGAGGTGATGGCATGAGCCACCATTCGGAGGTGATGGCATGACTCGCGACCCGGAGGAAGCGACCGACGGGCCGACGGATCCGCGCGTCCACCCTGAGGAGAGCCCCGGGTTCGGCGAGGAACCAGGCGGGCTCGAGGACATCGAGGTGGACAGGGACGTGACCATCGGCGAAGCGTCCGAGCGCGAACTACAGGCGACCGACATCGCACCCGTGGCGAGCGATTCGGTCAAGGAGAAGATCGACGACCTCGTCGACGGCGACGCAGTCGACCGACGCCGGGCGGCTCTCGCGCTCGGCGAGGAGTCGCGTTCCGAGGGCGTCGTCGACGCCCTGCTCGCGCACGGACTGCAAGACGACGACGTGGACGTCCGGCAGTTCGCCGTCGAATCGCTGGGGAACCTCGGCGGCGACCGCGCCAGCGCCGCCGCCGTCGCGGCGCTCGACGACGACGACCCGTGGGTGCGTGCCGAAGCCGTCGTCGCACTCGACCGCATCGACCGCGTCGCCCACGAAGCGGCCATCGAGGATGCACTCGAGGACGAGCACCACGCGGTCGTCCGGAACGCTTTGGTGTCGCTGTACAAACTGCGCGGCGAAGCGCTCCGTCCGATATTGCTCGAACAGTCCCACGCCGACAGCGAGCGCCTACGCGAGTGGGCGGTGCACCTGCTCGCTGGCGTCGACGACGACCGCGCGACCGAGCGTCTCGAGACCGTCGCGGACGACGCGAGCGAACCCCAGGTCGTCCGCAGTACTGCCGCACGCGCCCTCGACGCCGACCCCGGGAAGTTCCGCCGACAGTTCACCGGTGGTACCGAGAGCGATAGCACGAAACTCCCCGGCGAGAGCACGCTGAACCGCCGACCCGACCTCTGGCATGTCACGGCAACATCCATCCGACGGCGACGAACCGAGCACGACCGAAGACGGTCCCGCAGGAACGACGGACGCGGTGGCGGACGCACTCCGTCAGGTCCGCGACCCCGAGGCGGACGCGGACGTCTTCGACGCCGGTCTCGTGGAGACCATCCGCGTCGCGGACGGTCGCGTCACCATCGAGGCGGACCTCCGCGAGTTCCCGCGCGACGCCGCCGAACGCGTCACGCAAGCGATGGTGCGTGCGGCGTCGAGCGTCGACGGCATCGAGGGCGCTCGCGTCGAACAGGTCGACCCGAGCCCGGATCTCGACGGCCGGGACGCCGGCATCGAGACCGCGGACCGAGTCATCGCCGTCGCCAGCTCGAAGGGCGGCGTCGGGAAGACCACGGTCGCGGCGTCGCTCGCGTGCGCACTCGCGGCCGACGACGACCGCTCAGTCGGGCTGTTCGACGCGGACCTCTACGGCCCGAACGTCCCGGAACTGCTCTCCGTCTCCGGCCCCGTCTACTCCGACGAGGACGGCAACCCCGTGCCCGTCGACGCCGACGGCCTGGAGGTGATGAGCGTCGGTCTGCTCGCCGAAGGCGGACCGCTCGCGTGGCGCGGTGCGATGGCGCACGACGCCATCTCCGACCTCTTCGAGGAGACCGCGTGGAGCGACCCCGACACGGTCGTCCTCGACCTCCCGCCCGGAACCGGCGACGTCGTCCTGACGACCCTGCAGGACGTCCCAATCGACGGCGTCGTCCTCGTCACCACGCCGTTCCACGCCGCCGTCTCCGACACCGGCCGAGCACTCCAGTTGTTCGAGGAGAACGACGTCCCCGTCCTCGGCGTCGTCTCCAACATGGGCGAGTTCGTCTGCGACAACTGTGGCGAGGTCCACGACCTCTTCGGCGGCGACGACCCCGTGGATGCACTCGACGTCCCCGTCCTCGCCGAACTCCCCTTCACCGAGGAGATGCAGACCCGGCCCGTCCCGGACGCCGACGCACTCCCCGAGCACTCGCTCTCCCTCGCCGACACCGTCGACGAACGCTACGACGACGTCTGGACCGTCGACGTCCCCGAGCACGCCGTCGACATCCGCGGCCTCGACCCCGAGGAGCGCAAGGAACGCGTCCTCGACGGATTCGACGCGCTTTCCGCGGGCGAGGAGTTCTTCCTCGTCAGCGACCGCGACCCGACGCCGGTCAAGTCGTACATCCTCGACCACGTCGACGCGGATTCACTTTCGGGGTTCCAGGTCAGACGGCAGAACCCTGAAACGTGGCTCGCCCGAACCATCCGTCCATGAGCGAACACCGCGGGTGGCACCCGTGACCGAGCACCACGAGTTCAAGGACATGACGCGCCTCGCGTCCGCTCGCGAGACGCTCCTCGACGACGTCGTTCCCGTCGACTCCATCGATTCCGTTCCAGTGTCGCGCGCGGACGGACGCGTCCTCGCCGAGGCCGTGACGCCGTCGCGTGCGGTTCCGCACTACGAGCGCGCCGCGATGGACGGGTTCGCGGTCGTCGCCGAGAGCACGTTCGGCGCGAGCGAGCGATCGCCGGCCGCACTCGAGATGGTCGAGGCCGACGCCGGTAGCGAGGACGCAAGCGAAGCAGGTCAAGTACCGCGCGTCGACCGACGGACCGCGCGTCGCGTCCACACCGGGAGCGAACTCCCCGAGGGCGCGAACGCGGTCGTGATGGTCGAGGACACCGAGGTGTTCGGCGACGAGGTCGAGGTGCGTGCGAGCGTGACCGACGGCGAGAACGTCGCGCCCGCCGGCGAGGACGTCCCTGCCGACGCCGAGTTGTTCGGGGACGGCCACCGACTCAGGCCGAGCGACCTCGGACTCCTCCGCTCGGTCGGTCGAACGACCGTCGACGTCTACGACCCACCGACCGTCGAGGTCGTCCCGACCGGGGACGAACTCGTCGACGGGGACCCCGGACCCGGCGAGATCGTGGAGACGAACGCGCTCACGGTGTCGCGGTACGTCGAACGCTGGGGCGGCCAGGCGACGTACCGGGACGTCGTCCCCGACGACGCGAGCGCGCTCCGGGCCGCGGTCGAACGCGGCCTCACCGCGGACGTCGTCGTCACCACGGGTGGGTCGTCCGTCGGCGAACGCGACCTCATCGCGGACGTGGTCGCCGACCGCGGCGAGATCCGGCATCACGGACTCGCGATCAAACCCGGACACCCGGTGGCGGTCGGCGTCGTCGAGGACACCCCGATCTTGATGCTCCCGGGCTACCCCGTCTCGTGTATCGTGACCGCGATCGCTCTCCTCCGGCCCGCGCTCAAGCACGCCGGGCACCTGCCGACGCCACCGCATCCGGCCACGGCCGCGACGCTCGACCGGAAGGTCCCGAGCGAACCCGGCGTCCGATCGTTCGTCCGCGTTGCACTGGAACCGGATGGGGATGCCTCCGGAACCGAAGACGCACCCGTCCACCGCGCCGTACCGATCCGGTCCGGTGGCGCCGGCGTGCTGTCGAGCGTCACCGACGCCGACGGCTGGGTGACGATCCCCGAATCCGTGGAGGGACTGGCCGCCGGCGAACGCGTCGAGGTCGAGCACTGGGAGTACCAGCCATGAGCGACCACAAGGAGTTCCACGACCTCGCGACCCCCGAGACGTTCCGCGAGACCATCGCGGGCCTCGACGTCGGCGGCGGCACCGAGCGCGTCCCGCTCGACGACGCCCGCGGTCGCGTTCTCGCCGAACGCATCGACGCCGAGATCGACGTCCCCGGGTTCGATCGGGCGGCGATGGACGGCTACGCGGTTCGCGCCCAGGACACGTTCGAGGCGAGCGAAGTGGACCCCATCACCCTCACCGTCGTCGGGTCCGTGTACGCTGGCGAACGACCGGACGCGGAACTCGAAGCCGGCGACGCGGTCGAGATCTCCACCGGCGCGGTCGTCCCCGAGTCCGCGAACGCGGTCGTGATGGTCGAGGACACGACGGAGGTGGACTCGAGCGACGTCGACGCCGACGACGCCGACGACGCCGACGACTCGCGCGTCGTCGAGATCCGGCGTGCGGTCGCACCCGCCGAGCACGTGATGGCGGCCGGTGCGGACATCGCCGCCGGCCAGCGCGCGCTCGGTCCCGGGACGCTCGTCACGCCTCGCGAGGTCGGCCTCCTCTCGGCGCTCGGCGTCGACTCGGTCCCGGTGCGGGCGCGACCGCGCGTCGCCGTCATCTCCACGGGCGACGAACTCGTCCCGCCCGGCGACGACCTCGACCACGGCGCCGGCGAGATCCACGACGTGAACACGTACGCCATCGCCGCCGGCGTCCGCGACGCCGGCGGGGAACCGCTCGTCTACGAGCACGTCGGCGACGACGAAGCGGCGATGACCGAGACGATCGTCGACGCCGCCGCGTCCGCCGACCTCGTACTGACGTCGGGGTCGACGAGCGCGAGCGCGATGGACGTCATCTACCGCGTCGTCGAGGACCGGGGCGAACGCCTCCTGCACGGCGTCGCCGTCAAACCAGGCAAGCCGACGCTCGTCGGCACCATCGAAGGCACCGCGTACGTCGGCCTCCCCGGGTATCCGGTGTCCGCGCTCTCGATCTTCCGGACGTTCGTCGCACCACGCATCCGCGACGCGGCCGGACGGACGGAACCCCGCACCGCGACCGTGAACGCACGGATGGCCGCACGCGAACGCTCCGAGGCGGGTCGACTGCGGCTCGTCCCCGTCGCACTCGTCGAGGACGGCGACGGCGACACGCTCGCGTACGCCGTCGACAAAGGGAGCGGTGCGACGACGACGCTCACAGCCGCCGACGGCGTCGTCCCCGTCGGCCCGGGCACGCAGTTCTTGGACGCCGACGAACCCGTCACCGTCGAGTTGTTCTCGTCGAGCGTCCGACCACCGCGAGTGCTCGTCGTCGGCGAGGACGACCCGACGCTCTCCGTCCGACTCGACGCCGTCGCGCGACCGCGATACCTCGCGAGCGGCTCCCGGAGCGGCCGCCGGTCGCTCCGGGACGGCGTCGCCGACGTCGCCGCACTCGCCGGCCCCGACGCGGACGACGCGCTCGACCGGTCCAGTCAGGCCGCCGACGACGCGCTCGATTCTGCGTCCGCGGACCGCGAACCCCTCGCGACCTGGGAGCGCGACTGGGGCCTCGTCGTTCCAGCGGGGAACCCCGGGGACGTCACCGGCCTCGGTGCGCTCGTCGACCGCGACCTCTCCTTCGCGAACCGCGACGCGGAATCCGGACTCCGCGCGCGCTTCGACGACGCCATCGACGACCTCGCGGCCCAGCGCGACGTCGCACGGGACGCGCTCACGGACGCCATCTCCGGGTACGAACTCGCGACGCGCGGCCACGCCAGCCCCGCCCACCGCGTCGCCGACGGCGACGTCGACGCCGGCCTCGGCCTGCGCTCGACCGCCGACGACCTCGACCTCGACTTCGTCGAACTCGGCACCGACCACGTCGCCATCGTCGCCGCTACCGACCGCGCGCACAAGCCCGGCGTCGCCGACCTCGACGCCGCACTGGACGTCGACCGCGACGACGCTCGAGAATCCCATCCGTCGGACGCGAACGACCCCTGACACGCCCGTCCGAACTTGTTCGGCTGTCCTTCCGCTGTATGGTAATTGCGTCCCCCGTATAGGTGTGCTCTACCCGAACTACCGCACATGAAGACGAGCACTACCGCCAGGTCACTCCAGGATGCCAGTGGCGGCATCCGGACGGAACTCGTCGTCGACGACCCGGACTGCTGTCCGGTCGCGGACGCCTCGAACCGTACCGGCCGGTCCGCGTTCAGCGTCCGACGCACCTCACAGGACGACGGCCGCGTCGTGGGCGAGTTCGAACTCGGAACCGACCACGACGCCCCCGGCCAGTCACCGACCCTGGACGCCGGAGAGTGCGAGCGCGTGTTCAGCACCGACACCGGCGACGTCTACCAGTTCGACGCGGAGCCGTCCGATCCGTGCCCGTGCGAGACCGTCGAATCGCTCGGCGTCCCGCTCGCGGCCGTCACCGCGCGCCGCGGGCGACTCCACCTGACCTTCCACGCGAGCGATCCGTCGACGGTCCGCGAGGTCGTCGAAGCGCTCCGCGAACGGCACGACGACGTGTGCGTCCGCCAGATGCGGCGATCGACCGGCGACCACAGCGAACGCCCCGTGCTCGTCGACCGGAACAGGCTCACGGACCGCCAGCTCGAGGTCGTCGAGACCGCGTGGCAACTCGACTACTTCGAGGATCCACGTGGCGCGACCGGGACGGAGGTCGCGGCCGCACTCGACATCTCCCGGTCGACGTTCGCCGAGCACCTCGCCGCGGCCCAGCGCAAGGTCCTCGGGGACGTCCTCGAACGATGACGCGTGCTCGAACGTTGACGCGTGCAGGACGTTGACGCGTCTTCGATCCCCGAACCCCGCGTCGGTTCCGCTCGCCGGGTGTCGAGACGACGTGTACTTACAACGCGGGACTGCGAAGGGGCACGTATGAAGGTCGCAAGCGTCGTCGGGGGTTCCGGCTCTGGGAAGACGACCGTGGTCGCGGCGCTCGCCGGCCGGCTCGCGGACCGCGGGTCCGTCGGCACCGTCAAGCACCTCACGCATCCGCCCGACGTCGACACCGAAGGGAAGGACACCGCTCGGCATCGCGCCGGCGGTGCGAGCGAGACGTACGGCATCGTCGACGACGCGAGTCACTGGCGTGCGACGGACGCGGACGACGGAGAGCACGCGACCGAGGGCGAACGAGCCACCAGCGAAGCGGGCCGCCTCGGCGGCGGCTACGGCGCGGGCGAGTGGTTCGCGACCGGCGAGTCGCTGTCCCTCGACGGGGCACTCGACCGACTCGCGCCCGAGCACGACTACGTACTCGTCGAGGGGTACTCCGAGAGCCGGCTCCCGAAGGTCGTCGTCGGCGACCGCGACGTCGCCGGGCCGGTCCTCGAACGCGCGGCCGACCCGACGTCGATGGACTTCGACGCCGTCGCGGACGCCATCGACGACCTTGAGCCGTTCCACACGCTCGAGTCCCTCGTGACGGACGTGAAACGTCACGCCGAAGCTGACCGTGCAGGCGCCATCGCGACGTTCACCGGTCGCGTTCGCGCCAGAGACGACCCCGGGGACGTCGAGACGACGCACCTCGAGTTCGAGAAGTACGACGGCGTCGCCGACGAACGCATGGCGGCGCTCCGCGAGGACCTCGAAGCGCGCGATGGCGTCCTCGCTGTCCGTCTCCATCACCGCACCGGCGTCGTCGAAGCCGGCGACGACATCGTGTTCGTCGTCGTCCTCGCCGGCCATCGACGCGAAGCGTTCCGGACCGTCGAGGACGGTATCGACCGCCTCAAGGAGGAGGTGCCGCTGTTCAAGAAGGAGGTCACTGTCGAGGACGAGTTCTGGCGGCACGACCGCTCCGAAGAATAGCGCTTCGCCGCCCTCGGCGGCGCTGAGCACCGCCCGCCAGGGACTATCAGCTATCCTACCATACTCGATTCCAGCAACCTCGCTTACAAAAGTCAATTTCTGGACATCTTCAGGTGGGTGGCGGTCCTCGACTCGACCGGATGGACGTCGACAGGGCCCTCGTATGGCGGTACTACGCCTACCGCATCACCGTCGGGAACGGCTTCTGGCTCCCCGTCGGCGTCCTCTACATGCAGGACGTACGCGGATTCTCGCTCGACCAGGTCGGGTTCGTCATGGGCGCATTCTCCGTCGCCATGGTCGCCGCCGAACTCCCCACCGGCTACATCGGGGACCGCCTCGGCCGACGGGCGAGTCTCGTCCTCGGGAACGTCGTCCTGTTCGCGTTCATGGCCGCCTACACCGTCGTCACCACGCCCGAGGCGTACGTCGCACTTCACGTCGTCTGGGCGTTCGGCTGGGCGTTCCGCTCTGGCACCGCCGATGCCTGGCTCTACGAACTCCTCGCCGCCAGCGACCACGCCGACCAGTACGCCCGCATCAGCGGTCGTGCCTCCACCGTCCAGAAACTCACCGAAGCCGGCACAGCCGTCGTCGCCAGCGCCATCGTCGTCCACGGCTGGGCGCTCCCCTTCCAGGCCAACGCCGCTCTCGCAGCCCTCGGGATTCCCATCCTCCTCACGCTCCCCCGCGACCCCACCACCAGCACCGAATCAGACGACGACGCCTGCCCCGCTGACGCCGACGCGACCGACGACGACGCCTGCCCCGCTGACGCCG
>Ga0136566_1000556_pt1 | contig 14291 bp, 12 predicted proteins | sample AntDeeMetagenom2_FD_104786 | JGI IMG/M metagenome (GOLD analysis project Ga0136566, IMG submission 104786) | Saline lake microbial communities from Deep lake, Antarctica - Metagenome #2 | ecosystem: Environmental > Aquatic > Non-marine Saline and Alkaline > Saline | place: Antarctica: Deep lake... | reverse complement strand
GGGTTCCATTCAGAATCGGAATGTAGCCGCGCTGCAAGAAGCTCTTCTTCTCGCGCTCTTCTTCTATAACCCGCTGCTTTTCCCCGAAGTTCTTTGGGTCTTGAGCCTTGGCCAAAACTAAGCGCTTTGGAGTTCTTAAGAACCAATAGGCCAAGACCGGAACGATGGTGAGTGAAACAAGTAGCGAAGCCAAAAGTGCGATTGCCACGGTGAAAGCGAATGGTCTGAAAAGCTCACCAATCAGGCCTGAGACTAGGGTAATCGGCAAAAAGACTGCCACTGAAGTGATTGTGGAAGCTGTAATTGCCCCAGCAACCTCTTTGACTGCAGTAATAACCGCCTTTTTACGTTTCTCACCATAGGCAAGGTGTCGATTAATGTTTTCAATCACCACAATCGAGTCATCTACCACGCGACCGATGGCGATTGTCAGAGCACCCAGGGTCAAAATGTTCAGTGAATAATCCGCTACTGAAAGACCGATGAAGGCAATCAGCAATGAGGTTGGAATCGAAATTGCGGTAATCAGAGTTGATTTGACTGAGAGTAGGAACACCAAAATAACCAAGATGGCCATCGTGAGCCCCAACAGGCCCTCAACGGTCAAATCTTCGATGGATTTTTCAATGAAAGGGGCTTGGTCAAACACGGTGTTGACCTCAACGTCACCACCGAGTTGAGCGATTAGATCCGGTACTAACGCCTGCACGCCGTTAGAAACTGCAACCGAGTTGCCATCTGGTGTTTTGGTGATAGCCACCGCGAGTGATTCAAGGCCATTGGTTCGTGCAATCGAGGTGACTGGAGAGTCCTCATAGCTCACTGTGGCAACATCACCGATAGTAAGCACCCCAGAGCCTGCGATTGGAGAAATAAGAGGCAGGGCTTCAAACTTGGCAATGGTGTCAACAGCCGATCCAATTTGGATTGCAATCGAGCCTTCTTGGTCATTTAGTGAACCGACGGGAAGAACCAAACCGCTTGATTGAAGAGCGCTGGAAATGTCTCTAGCGCTAAGGCCATTTCGGGCAAGAGCCGCTTGGTCAAGGTTCAGGCTCACCTGCTTGGTTTTACCCCCCGATACCGCCACGTCGCGAATGCCGTCAACTTGTCTAAATAGCGCTGGGGCAACATCGGCTAAAAGCTCGCTAATTGCTTCGTTGTCCCCGGTATTAGATGAAATGGCTAGGGCAATAATGGGAATGGAATCGAAGCTTCCGGAAATGACACGTGGGCTGACGTCTTGGGGCAGTGTCTGCTCAACCGATCGAAGCGCAGTGTTGATTCGTTCATTCGCCTCCGCGGTGGAAGTGCCGAATGCAAAGGAAATTCTGATCACTGAGAGCCCGGTAGTCGAGGTGACGGTTGTGGATTCGAGGTCCTGAAGCCCAATCACCGCGTTTTCTATAAGCCTAGAAACTTGAGCATCCACTACTTCCGGGGCTGCTCCAGGGTAGCTGGTGACAATCGCAGCTGATGGAATTTCTATCGAGGGGATGAGCTCTTGCTTTAGAGAACCAACTGACAAGAAGCCAAAGACTCCGACAATCAAGGTGATGAGAGCTACTACGGCACGGTTTGCAAGAGAAAGTTTCGCGAGAATAAACAAGTGATTCCTTATATTTTGTTATCAGCAGTTTTTAAAACTAACCAGCTCACGATAATCCCACAAACTAACTGGCAGTTTCCTGCAATAACTCTAGCGAGCTAAAGAGCTAGTTGCTCTGCAAGTTTGGTGGGACTGCCGAAACGATGTGCAGTGACGCTTACCGCTTGCTCTTTGAAGTATGGCAACAGCTCGATGAGACCCGATTCGGTTTGCGGGCCATCGTAAATGGCTATGTCGCAGCTCGATCTGAGCTGTGAAAGCTCCGAGTTACTTTGATTCCCAATGAATCGGATGCGAGCGCTTTTACCGCTGAGTCTTAGCGCCCACTGGGCGCTTGATTCAATAGTTACCGCCACGCCCGAGTTAGCGAGCGTCTTTATGAGCTTTTTGGGAAGTTCTGATGCACTCACCTCGGCTTGACCCAAAACCGCGGCGCTCAAAATCGCTTGCCAGGTCTCAAAGTCGCTCGCGGTTTCATCAATCCGTAAGCTGCAGTCGGATCGGAAGTAGCGAAACACATTGCGCTCGGCCTTGAGGGCAGAAGGGTCGGTTGATTTTTCAAATACCTGGCTCAGGGCCCCAAGGCTGCTTCTGGAACTTCTCACTAAGACAGCCAGCTCTTTGTCACTGAGCTCGCCAATGCTCGCCATGGCCAGCAGGTGGTTAATTCGAGCATTGGTTATTTGCCCAAAAGAGTTATTGGGTTTGGAAGTGAAGTTGGTGAGGCCCATTAGGTAGTTTGGGCCGCCAGCTTTAGAACCCGGTCCAATCGCGGATTTTTTCCAGCCGCCAAAAGGTTGCCTTCTGACAATCGCTCCGGTGATTCCGCGGTTCACATAAAGATTGCCGGCTTGAACCGAATCTAGCCAATGATTTATTTCGAATTCATCAAGTGAATGAATACCCGCTGTGAGACCGTAATCAACAGCATTTTGAATTTCGAGAGCTTCTTCTAAGTTGCGAGCGGTCATCACTGCAAGAAGAGGCCCGAAATACTCCACCAGGTGGCTGGTGGATTGTGGTCTAACTCCGCCAATTATCCCGGGGGACCAAAGCTTTCCTGTGTCATCCAACTGCTTAGGCTCTAGGAGCCAGATTTCTTTGGGCCCCAGTGTCGTGAGAGCGGTCAGAAGCTTGCCTTCGGGGGGCGCAATCACAGGCCCCATCTGAGCCTTTGGGTCGCCTGGGTGAGAAACATAAACCGAGGTGACTGCATCCAAAAGCTGCCGAGTAAAGCGCTTAGAGGTGGCAACTGAACCCACCAGGATCACAATTGATGCGGCGGAGCACTTTTGGCCCGCGTGACCAAAAGCCGAATAAGCAACATCCTTCGCGGCCAAGTCTAAATCGGCGCTTGGGGTGACAATCAGTGAGTTCTTGCCACTGGTTTCGGCGAGAAGTTTTAGCCCGGGGTTGAAGGATTTAAATAATTGGGCAGTCTCATAGCCTCCCGTGAGGATAACTTGGCCCACCTTTTTATGGCTCAATAGCTTTTGCCCAAGACCCGATTCCGAGATCTGAATTGGAACAAAGATATCTTTATCCAAAACCTCGAGCATGAGCTCTGCAAGCACGGCACCGCAACGAGCTGCAAGCCCTGCAGGCTTGAAAATAACTGCCGAACCCGCAGCTAGTGCGGCAAGCGCCGAGCCCGCCGGGATTGCGATTGGGAAGTTCCAGGGTGGAGTCACCACAGTAAGTGGAATTGGATCTGGGTCAGCTCCGTCTAGCTCGGCAAGTTCCTTGGCTCGCTCCGCGTAGTAATGAGCAAAATCGATGGCCTCTGATACTTCAACATCCGCTTGATCAAGGGTCTTGCCGGCCTCGGCCATCGAGACCTCGATCAACTTATCCCGATTGCGCTCGAGTGTCACACCGATCTGATGCAGCAGCTGGCCTCGCTGGTACGGGTCTTTTTTACCCCACTCGATTCCGGCTTCGTGAGTTTTATCAATCAGGAGTTCGAGCTCGGCTTCAGAGCCGACCGTGTGGTTCGCCACAAGTTGGTGCCCAACGGTGCTTGTCTCAATTCGCTTGATAATTCGATAACCCCAGGCTCGATTTTGAGCAATCGCTGAATCTGTATCGGGTGCGTTCTCGAAACCAGCTGCTGGGGTAACTGCAACATCTAAATTTCGATCTTGCAGTCGGTTTGGGATGGGAACCTCATCGCCCAGAATCTCGAGTGAGGTCAAAAAGCGAGTTTTTTCTCTGTCAAATACGTCGGGGTTTATAAGTTCAAAGACGCCCGACAAAAAATTATCGCTACTGGCACCTTCTTCTAGTCTGCGAATTAGGTAGGCGATCGCAACATCGAATTCTTGGGGGTGCACCACCGGGGTATAAAGCACAAGCTCACCCACAGTTTCCTGCACCGCCTTGGATTGGGTTTCGGCCATACCCAGGAGCATCTCAATGTCCATGCCCTCTTGTGCGCCGCGCTCACTGGCTAAGAGCCAAGCAAAGGCTATGTCAAAGAGGTTATGTCCAGCAACTCCGATTTTCACGCTTTGCACGCGCTCTTTGGTCAGTGCGTAGTTCAAAACGCGCTTGTAGTTGGAATCCGCTTCCGCCTTTGAGCGCACGGTTGCAAGTGGCCAGCCGTGAATCTCGGCATCCACGCGCTCCATGGGAAGATTGGCTCCCTTGACTACACGAACTTTTATAGATGCTCCACCATCGAGTTTGCGAAGCATTGCCCATTGCTGAAGATCGATCATTGCCCGAAGTGCGTCCGGCAGATATGCCTGAAGCACGATGCCGGCCTCGAGGGTTTTGAACTGAGGTTGAGATAGCAACTCTTTGAATACCGCAACCGTTAAATCTAGATCGTGGTATTCCTCCATATCGAGATTTATGAACTTATGAGTCCGCTCTGAGGCCGCAATCTGATAAAGCGGGGTGAGTCTTTGAACAACGTCAGTGACAGTTTCATCGAAGGCCCATTTTGAATGCGGCGACACTGTGGCGGAGACCTTTATAGAAACGTAGTCCACGTCTTTACGTGCCAAAATTTGAGAGATCTTTTGAATCCGGCGCTTGGCTTCTTTTTCTCCCAAAACCGCCTCACCCAAAAGATTTATATTGAGCTTGGCGCCGTTTTTGCGCAGCCTGCGAAGGCCCTTTCCGAGTTTTCCCATGCTGGCGTCAATCACCAGGTGTGCCACGAACTTTTTTAGCACCACCCTGGCAATTGGTATGACTATCCAGGGAAAAATTGGGGCTAAAACTGCTCCGATTGAAATTAGGGCTCGCAAAATCCAGGGCAGAAATTTGGGGATCAGTTTGCGCAGTCGATAGAGGTTGCGGGCCGCAACCTTTAGATCCTCGGGTCGGATAACTCCATCAACAAAGCCGACCGCAAAATCCAAACCATTGGGATCCTGCAATAACCCGGCGAGTCTCTGAGAAGAGGGAGAGGTTTTGAGTTGCGATGAACGCAACACCCATTGCTGAACGAGTTCCAAGGTCGCTTCGGTAAGTTCCGCGCGACCATCAATGGTTGGAATTTGAGTGGTGTTCAGTGACATTCATACCTCGATACGCAACATTGCAGATGCTTCCAACTCTATGACAAAAATGAACTACAAAAGATCACATTCTCTTTAGTTTCTCGCAAGGTGCACACTGCCTAATGGATTTGGAAAAACCCCGGTGGGTAACCACCGGGGTTTAGGTTTACCTATTAGTTCAAGAGTCCTTTGGAAACGAGCCAGTCTCTTGCGATGACTGCAGCAGAGAGCTGCTCTTCAACGCTTCTAACATTCATGGCGACTAGATCTTCAGCACTCATTGCTAGTGAGATTGCGTTGATTAGCGCTCTGGCATCGGCATTTACTGCCCCAGAAGCAATCGGCACAAGGTTCGAAGCTAGGAAAAGACCCTGGGGGTCTTTTAGAGTCACTAGGCCGAGTTGCTGAATTCTTGGGTCAGCACTGTAAACGTTGGCCATGTCTATCAAGCCGGCAACCAAGGATTCCACCGTGGTCTCACCCGTGGCCTCAAAGGCAACAGTGACACCGTAGGTGGTCAATAGGCCTTGTGGGCCGTAAGGCCTGCCTGTGAGCTCTGGTGGGCCACCGAGGGTGACATTTGCTAGAGCGGCAAGATCTCCGATAGACACCAGGTTGTTCTCAGTAGCGAACTCTTTTGTGACGTTATAAGAGTCTTGGTCTGAGGCTCCCGACAGAGTTAGCGCGGTTAGGCCTGCAGGTAGTGCAGCTACCAGAGCGTTGTAGACATCCTCTGCGGAGGTTTCTGAGGCTTCCGGGTTAAAGTACTGCAGAAGGTTTCCGGAATATTCTGGGAACAGATCAACCTCGCCGGCCACAATCGCTGGCACGTAAACATCACGTTGCCCAAGCGAGAATTGGCGTTCTACTTGGAAGCCCGCGTCCTCTAATACCAGGGCATATGCCTCGGCCACGATTTCATTCGAGTAGTAGGCCTGAGAGCCGATAACGATGGTTTCGCTTCCGGCTTCAGCGCAGCCCGCCAGGCCCAAAATTGCTACTGCACTCAGAGCTATGGAGCTCTTTGTCATTTTTTTCATTATTTCTACCTATCTATTTCTACTGCGGCCAGTTTAACCGCGGTAAGTTTTTGAGCGAATCCGATGAGTCGATCGCCCAGAATTGTTATAAAGACAATGATTAAGGCGCTTGAAGTGACCTGAGCGAAATCCCTCAGCGCCAAGCCCTGAATGATTCCAAACCCAAGACCCCCGAGCCCAATAAGCGGTGCCAAAACCACGGTTGACACAACTTGGATATAGGCAATTCTTACCCCGCCAATAATCGATGCTGCCGACAGCGGCAGCTCAACGTGCCAAATTAGCTGTTGAGCGGTCATTCCTTGGGCCTTGGCCGCCTGACTAATAGTCTGCGGGATAGCTTTGATGCCGGCATAGGAGCCCGCAAGAATCGGAGGTATGGCAATTATGACCAGAGCCAAAGTCACGGCAAAGCCCCTAAATTCAATCCCCATAAACATAACTAGCGCAAAGAGTAATCCCATCGTTGGAATCGCTCTGGAAATCGAGGATATGGCAACCACCACCGCTTCACCCTTACCCAAGTGACCAATGGCAACCCCGATTGGCACGGCAATCAAAGCCGCAATCAGGATTGCTGAAAAGCTGAGCGTCATGTGCTCAAAGAATAGGTTCACCAGCCCATAGCGCCCCTCCCAGTTGGTCACATCAAATAACCACTGCCAGATTTCGGCGATGCTAAGCATGTTGCACCGACTTTTTGCTCCACGGAGTCAGCACTTTACTTAGGAACCAGAGCCCCGCATCAAGCACAATCGCAATCACAAAAATTGCAAATAACCCAGTGACGATCTCATCAGCTATTTTGCGCTGAAATCCGTCCAAAAATAGGTAGCCAAGGTTACGGACTCCAACAACGGCCCCAATTGAGGCCATGGACACGGTGCTTGCAGCGGCAACCCTTAGGCCGGCTATCAAGCCCGGAATAGCTAGCGGGAGCTCCACGTGGATTATTCTTTGCCAAGGGCTCATGCCCTGAGCTCTGGCAATAAAGATTGCGGGAGCAGGAACCTGACTAAAAGCATCTCTGGCCGAGAAGAACATTGAGGCGACAACATAAAGACTCAGTGCAATCACAACGTTTATGGGACCAACATAATTTGTGCCAATTAGTGCCGGTAGGGCCACAAACAAAGCCAATGAGGGAATTGCGTAGAGTGCGCCAAGGGTGCCATTCACTGAACCTGCAAAACGCTTGGGCACAATTCTTGCCAAGAAAATGGCGATAACTGAACCAATAACCAACGGGACTAGAGAGACCCAAAGGTGTGTCATCGTGAGATCAAAGATTAGCTCTAGGTTCTTTAGCGCCCATTCCATTTAGACACCGAGCAGCTTTTTGACAAAGTCGTTTGAGGGCATGGCCTTTATCTCCGAAGGTGTGCCAGCTTGCTCAATTTTGCCGTTATCCGATAGCACTACCAGCTGGTCGGCAAGCTTGAGAGCTTCGTGGCGATCGTGGGTGATAAACATGATCGTGAGCCCAAGACTCAGTTGGATTCGAATTAGCTCGTCTTGTAATTCCTCGCGAACAATCGGATCGACTGCCCCAAAGGGCTCATCCATCAAAAGGATATTGGGCTTTATGGCAAGCGCCCTGGCTACTCCGACTCTTTGCTGTTGGCCGCCAGATAATTGCGCTGGGAAGCGCTCGTGAAACTCTTCATCAATCCCAACCAAATTCAGCATGTCTTTGGCGTTTTGCAGTGCATCAGTTTTAGTTTGACCAGAGATTTCTGCAATGAGCCTGATGTTTTCCAAGACGCTTTTATGGGGCAAAAGCCCAACCTCTTGCATCACGTAACCAATTGATCGGCGCAGTTTCACTGGTTCTAGCTCGGATATATCATTCGAATCGATGAAGACAGCACCCTCAGAAGGCTCCACCATTTTATTGACCATGCGTATCAAGGTGGTTTTGCCCGATCCCGATAGGCCCATCAAAACTGTTATTTTGTGAGTCGGCAGTATCAGTGAGAAGTCTTTGACGGCTTCGGCGTCGCCAAAGCTCTTAGAGACGCGTTTAAATTCAATCAAAGCCTGGCCTCCAGCTAAGACCTAGCTTTTGGTTACCTCGACGCCACGCCAAAATGCGACGTGTCCGGCGATGTTTGAAGCTTTCTCTTTCGGCTCACGGTAGATAAAAGCTGAGTCTGTATTGATTTCGCCATCAACATTTAGGTTGAAGTAGGCCGCTTCGCCTTTCCAGGGACAGGTTGATTTCATACTCGAATCGCTTAGGTAGTCCAGGTTCACCGAATCCATGGGGAAATATTGGTTTCCTTCAACCTCAACAGTGTCGTCTGACTGGGCAATTACTTTGCCATTCCATCTAGCTACATACATTGTTTACCTCCTTGGTAAAAAAACTATTCAAATTTTCTAACCGAAACGGCGAGTGAATAGTTCCCCCCGGATCCAATGCTTCTAAACCTAGCCTCAATTCGAACTGGCGCCCGAATTAGTTTTTTGCCGCAGAGCGAGCTATTCGGTCTCGCAAAGCGATTGCCAAACCATCACCGACAGGCGGCACGACTCGCACTACTTTTAGGTCCAGCTCGTCTGCTTTTCTAAGCGCTGCGTAAAGAGCTCGCGCGAAGTCTTCCAAGGTCTCAGGCTCGCAGAGCCTGAACGTGCCCCGCGGGGTCAGAACATTGCTCATGGCAATAAGGCCCTCGTCGGCTAGCGCGGTTCCACCAACCAGCACCTTGGCCCTGGGGGAGTAGTGCTGTTTATGTGAGCCCGATACTCGCAATGTTTGCTCTTTGGGTTCAGTGACAACAATTCCAGTCGAAGTCTCAATCATCTCGGCGGTAATGGCTCCTGGCCTCAGGATTTGCGGGTTGGATCCAGTGCAATCGATGATGGTGGATTCAACCCCAACCTCAGATGCGCCACCATCCAGAATCAGATCGGTCGGGTCAAGATATTTTCTAAGTTCAGACTCCACTGCTGATTTGGTAGTAGGCGATACGGCCCCATACCGATTGGCACTGGGAGCCGCAAGCCCGTGACCTCCAAGTTTCTGAAACTCCAAAATCAGCAATAGTGCCATTGGGTGATTTGGAACTCGCAGGCCGACACTGTCTTGCCCTCCGGTTATGAAATCCTTAGCATTTTGACTTCTGGGCAGTATCAATGTCATCGGACCGGGCCAGTAATCCCGCATAAGTGCGTGAGCATAATCGGGGGTCGATCTTGCCCAAAATGGAACGTCACTGGAATTGGCAATGTGGACTATAACCGGGTGATCACTTGGCCGGTTCTTCACCTTGTAGATTCTGTCGATTGCCAAGGGGTTCTCGGCATCTGCTCCTAGCCCGTAAACGGTTTCGGTTGGAAAGGCCACTAGGCCATCTTTAAGCAACAGCCGAGCGGCCTCTTTCGCTAAGAAGTTACTCGTGCCTAATCCAATGTAATTCACGTTGCATATCGTATGCGCTTGTTTACTCAGCTCTGGGCCGCAGGTTTTACATTGCGCGATTCTAGAAGCGAAGCTCCGCAGCGACTGTCGCAAAGTTCGCCAGGTGCTCGGCCGGAACAAAACTAACTAGACCGCCGTTGGTCAAGGTTGCCCTAACCGCTAGCTCAACTCTTGGCTCATTGGTTTGTTCCTCGGCGATGACTAGTTGCGCAACCCTTCCGGCCTCAGCGAGTTCTAGGACCTCTTGGATACCGCCAACGTAAGTGCCCTCACTTTTTGCAAGATCTAGGTTTTTCACGACCAGCTCATTTTGGTTTCTGAAGTGCTGCTGAATGCTTGGCCAGACTTTTTGAGATAGTTGCCCCTCTGACATAAAGTCATAGCTTCCTTCGATTGCAACTGCCGGCTTTTGATTTGGAGCCACATCTTTCCAGAATGCTAAAAAGCGCTCTACCCCGGTAGCGATTAGCGGCAAGGTCTCTTTGGCCTGAGTCTTTGATAGAGCTTCTGCAACGCTTCGAAAGAACTTGCGGTGCTCTTCATCTTCAACCACCGAGGTGCGCTGGCCAAAATCGGTTGGCAGGCCCTGCTCGCCACCGCGGCCCAAGTGTTCGATGGGGAAATCTTCATGGATCTCGGTAAGTGTTTCTCTATCCCCGCGGAACAACTTGGTGGGGGACTCCGAGAGAACCAGAAGGTGGTACTCAAAAGACTTATTTGCTGTTCTAGCTAGCTCTGAGATGGAAAAACTGTTTGAAACGCTCGCTTGCAATATCGGTTGGTGGTTGAGGTCGTACTTCCAGTAACCCTCGGCAGATACAAGAAGTGCAATGCCATCCAGAGTGTTATTCCAGTCGATTGATTCAAAGCTGGCATGAAGGTCGGCGATGAGATTTTCATAATCGCGCTTCGGTCCAAGGGCTTCGATTTTCTCAAGGGCCTGGGTTATCAAATTCTTGACCACTATTTTGTCGCCCTGATTCTCGGGAGATCTGCGGTGAGTCGGCGCATAGATTGAAACCGCGACATCGGCTTTTAGATTCATTGCTTGTAGTAGGTCTGATTTTTTCATTTTCTCCACTCCTTTTGAAAGCGCCGTAGCTTTCTTATGCGAATCAGCAAAGACTTTGCTAGTTCTCAGGGTAGGTACTTTTTAGGCTTTTGGCTAATCACTCAATTTCTTGGGGTTAGGGCAGCAGCCTGAATGACTCTCCAGCATCTTCAGAAATGTGGACACCATCTTCATCCAGAACTATCACTTGTTTTCCTTGCGCCGAGACAGACTGAATGTTGTTGAATATTTCAGGATTGGAGCTAAAGCCCTGATTGAGGTCGCTTCTAAAAAATAGTCGTTGATCCGTGCCGACGAAGATTCCTGAGTCGTTCCAGTCCACCAACAAAAGGTTGTCCGGAGTCTCAATTGAATCGAAACTTAAGCCGGCGTCGCGCGATAAAAGCAGCATTCCTTCTGAAATTATCAGAATCTCACTTCCGTTTTTTGGGTTGACGCTGAGGCTATCAAGGCTTGGAGTTTCCAAAGTCAACCAGGACTCAGCGCCATCCGAAGAGCCAACAACGACCCCGTAATTAGCAGCCACCCCAACAAAATAATCGCCTGAGACTTCAAGAAGGTGAAAATCGACCTCGCCCATAAATGTTTTAGGGTTCCAAGTCTTCCCTCGGTCTACCGACGTGATTATTCCGATCGGGTCGGCCCAGTCTTGTGTCGGCCCGGGATGCCCACTGGCATAAAAGACGCCATTACTGATGTCTAGGCCCATGATGTCGAATTCGTCGCCAATCAGACTCCACGAGTCGCCATCCAGTTCATAGAGGCCATGGTGGCTAGCCAAGTAAAAATTCCCTCCGTCCGCGGCAACACTGTGAACGTGCTCCATTTGATCTATAGAAACTTTTTCCACCGCGCTGGCGCAGCCGGTTAGCATCAAGGCCACTGCTCCGGATGCGGCCAGAGCCCTAATCATTTGTTAGTTTCTGAAGAGGGCATGCAACCTGCCGAACATCGGCTTGTTGCGCAGCGAAGAATTCTTGAGCCAACGCGCTAGCCACTTCGTTTTGAGAATTCTGAATCATTTGAACCATATTTAATGCCCCTTTGTGATGCTCAATCTTCACGGATAAAAACGTGATGTCAAACTCTAAGGGGAGTTTTGTTGGAAGTTTGCCGGGATTTTTATCTGAGGCCATTTCTACTATGTCTCCCATTCCATCGCCCATGGCCCGATGATCCATCATCATTCCCAAATCTTCATAATCGTTTTTTAGGTGCAGATAACCAGTTTTTTTGCTCAGTCTCAGATCTTTTTTTGTCGGAAATTTCACTCGCTATGTTGAGCACATTGTTTTGGGACTGATTCAAAGTCGGGATGTTCCACTCTAAAGATTGCGAAACAAAAAACTGAAGAGGCAAGATACTAAAACGGGCAGAACCTCCTCAACAATGAAGCCCTCAGCGAGACCCAGCTCTTGGTCTAGCCCGCCATTAAAACCTTTTTGCGATACTTCGAAATGTTCATCCGGCTGGAGGTATGAGTCAGTTGATAAAAAGGGACAGCGCTCATGCGAATCTTCAGCGCCAATGCTCTTATCTTTACTTAAACTGTCCAGGGAAAACCGCAGAGATTGCAGGCCCGTGAACGCAAATCCACCTTGGCTACTGTCCCTTACACACTCGTAGTCGCTTGCTCTAAACTCTCAGAGGCAGTAACTTGCCAATGATGAGAGGCCCTTTGCGGGCACCGAAACATGATGATTTTTTTGAGCTGAATGAAAATGAAGAGGAGTGAGTCTTGATCGGTTTGGAGAACGACGCCCCCGATGCATCCAAGTTTATTTCGCGAAAGTCCCTATCGGATTCGGTTTACGATGCTCTGCTCGAGCACGTAATGCAAGGCGAGTATCCACCAGAGACTGCGCTCAACATCGATGCTTTGGCTCGCGACTTCGGCGTGTCTCATACACCCATCCGCGAAGCCCTCGCTCGACTCGAGTCGACAGGTCTAATAACTCGTGCGGCACTGCGTGGCTACCGGGTAGCGCCATTTCTAAGCGGCGAAGAGCTGAGTGATTTGATGGATGCCAGGGCGGCCATTGAGCCAGCCAACGCGTTTTTTGCGACAGCTCGAGCTTCTGCAGTCAATTTAGAAGAGCTCTCCGAAACGGTTCGTCAAATGAGAGGCAGTGCAAGGGGGGGGACTTATTCAGAGATGAGTGAATTCTGGTTCGCTGACGAAACCTTTCATCGTCTCATCGCCGAGCTAACTGACAACCTTTTCCTGATCTCTGCCTACAACACTCTTGGCGGACATGTGCAGCGGTTTCGCTTATTTGCTGGCCTAGGAGTCACGGACGCTGACTCTGCCATCGACGAGCATGACGCGATACTCGAAGCCATGATTGCTGGCGAGGGGGAGAAGGCTCGACTTCTGATGGCCGAACACATTGGTCGGGTGAACGTTCGCGTGCAGGCAGATCGAAAGGCATTTGTTGTGAAAGAGGACTCTCAAAAATAAAGATTTGATTACGATTCAAACTCAGCCCGAAAACCTAAACAAAGGCTCATTATCGTATAGGAACTATCATCTAGCCCAAAGGAGTGATTGGATGATTGCTCCACAAGAAATCTTGGCTGGGATGGTGAAGGCCCCCTCTGTGCTGCCTTCCGGGGAGCCATTAATTTCCGGCGGACTCGGTTCATGGGTTGACGCGCTCCTAACTTTTAAAGGGGTTGGATTTCACGGGGTTGAACTTCACGATAATTGGCTTTCGTTCCCAGCTTTTGACCAAGCGCAAATTTCTCAGCTTCGCGATGCTCTGGTAGAGAGCTCTCTTGTGGCACCGGCATTTGCTATAGCGCGCAAAAGTGTTATCGAGCCAGGGCGCGGAGAGGCAAATCTAGAATATTCCCTTCGCGGTCTGGAGGTAGCTCATGAATTGGGTGCAAGCGCCGTGTGTCTTGGGTTGCATCCAAGTCTTACAAGCGAGCAGAAGAACGCCCGTTATTTTTGGCTTGCAGAGGGTCGGAAAGACAGTCGGGACCCTGCAATTTGGGCGACGGCTGTTGAAAGATTGCGAAAGATTGCCCGCCGAGCTGAGGAGTTAGGTCTTCTTGTCTCTCTAGAGCTCTACGAGGACACCCTGTTGGGGTCTGCTGAGTCGGCTTTGAAACTTGTGGCCGATATTGATGCTCCTAACGTTGGGCTAAACCCTGACATTGGCAATCTGATTCGTCTCGATCGAGAGGTAGAGCACTGGCACCAATTGCTGGTGAAAATGTTGCCGATGACCAATTATTGGCACGTCAAGAACTACACCCGGGAACTGGTCGGAACTTCATTTATTACGGAACCCACTTCTCTCGAAGACGGGGTAATTGACTACCCGGAAGCTCTTGAGATGGCCAAGCATGCTGGCTTTGCAGGAATAATCGTTTGTGAGCAATACAGCGATGACTGGACCGAAGTTCTTCGCAAGAACCGGATCTATTTGGAGAACTTATTGGTGCCTTATCAGCTAAATTCTGATTCGGAGGAAGCTAAGTGACTTCCACACTCACAAGCGCCGAAACATTTGCGTCGCAGGCACTGTCCGGCTTTCTCCGCGCGCACAAGGAAAATATTTCCCAGGTGGACGGAGGGGTCCTCCTGAAATCTCGGAAACGAGGGCATGTGGCCATCGTTGCCGGC
>Ga0136566_1000518_pt1 | contig 15010 bp, 34 predicted proteins | sample AntDeeMetagenom2_FD_104786 | JGI IMG/M metagenome (GOLD analysis project Ga0136566, IMG submission 104786) | Saline lake microbial communities from Deep lake, Antarctica - Metagenome #2 | ecosystem: Environmental > Aquatic > Non-marine Saline and Alkaline > Saline | place: Antarctica: Deep lake... | reverse complement strand
GGAGATACTTCTGAGGCAGTTTTAAACACCGCTTTTTGTTTCTCGCTTAAAAAATCTAATTTCTGCACAGACCCATTATTACTTAAAATCTGATCCCAAGTCTCTTCGGTATTTTTTCCAATTGCTTCTAGCTCCTCCATTAAAAACTGATCTTTTACAACAGCTTCAAAACCTGCAAGTTCTTGACTATAGTAGTTTGAAACTCTTGACTGTATACCTTGACTCACACCTTGAGTTTCCCCTGGTAAAAATGAAGTAGATTTATTAGGAGCTATCATCATTAAAGATACATTCCTCCTCACCATTCCTGCATCGACACATAACTGAGGTGAACCTAGTATTTCTGCTGCTTCACGAGTATACTCTTCACCGCAATCTCTCATGAATTTATATATCTCTTTGTTAAGTCTTCTACTGTCTAAATCTCCGAATGCATAGCCTTTAGATCTAAATAGATCAGTAAGTCCCATAGTACCAAGTCCGATATCTCTTTTCTCAATAGCACTTCGTCTAGCTTTTTCCATGAAGGGGATACCCTCTGTCAAATCTATAAATTCTGTCACCATAATATCCAGAAACATAAAACAGTCCTTAGTAATTTGTGGGTCTTTTTTAATTACATCGTACTTCATTAGGTTTTGAGATGCCAACATGCAAACGAAGGAGTATCTGGGATCTAGTGCTGTGATGGCCTCCGTGCAAATATTAGTAGCATTAACTTCCATACCAAGCTTTTCATAAACTTCACTATGGTTTATATTACAGTTAGCTACATCGAGGATGTATATTTTACCCTTACTTTTCCTTTTTTGTATAAGGAGTAAAAACCTTTTCTTTAATTCTGGATCTGTTTCAAAATCTTCCCAAAATGTTTTAGGCAACACTATACAGCCTGTATTTCTTACTAAAGGGTCTTTTGCATCAGGGTTCTTCTTATCCAGTCTCTCTATAAAATCATAATACTCAACATCGGTAATCAAGATAGACGGTACACTATAACCTCTTCTAACTGCACCTTGACTAACTTTCTGAGATGATCTTAGTCCGTCTTCAATCCAGTCAAGTTTTGAATTAGAATAGAACCCCTCTTCAAGTTTTGTTCCTTTATCTACTACATTTATATAAGATGAGCCAATACCCCCACCTAATTTAGACATCATAGCAGTTTCTCCAAAAGACTCATAGATGCCTTGTATGCTATTTTCGACTCCTAGTATATAACAGGACGCTGGTAAATTTGCAGAGCCCTTATAACTCCTACCTACATTAGACCATTGGGGTGTAGAAGGTACAAGTATTTGATCGTTTATATAACCTTTTATTCTTTCTGCTAAACCAGGTTCATTATAGCTTAGTTCATGCCTTGCAATGACCGAACAAATCCCGTCAATTCTCTGCTCTATGGTCTCTCCATCTTCCAGGTATTTCTTGTTCTGTAGGAACTTTACTGCTTCTTCTCTATACATATTTTAAAATTGAAAATTATTTGGGTCTATTACTTCTTCTTCATTAGAATAATTGCCTACTTCGTTAAGGAAGAAGTCTGCATCTGTAGCTCCAGATATTCTAACCATAAACCAAGAGTTCTTATCTCTGTACATATCCTCATCCACTACAAAACTAGAGCCATCTAAATCTAAGTCTTTACACAAAGCCCTAAAGTTATAATTTAAAAAGTTTATAACTTCGTCTTTAGTAAGATGCTCTGGTACACCTTGTTCAAAGAACCAATCTATCAGGTTTAATTCTGCTTTGTAAGCCATTTTTATGTTTTTACTAACAAATTCCTCAAAGTAATCATTCCAAAGATGGGGTTTTTGACTTTTGATAATATTAATAAGTTCTATGCCAAATGCGTAATGCATAAACAGCTCTTCTTGGGCTGTAGATTTTTGCAATTTTGATATGGTCTCAAGACCTCTTTTTGCTTTGGACCAACTAGATAAAATATAAAAACAAGGCAAAAGACTTACTCTTTCTGTTAAAGCTGTGAAAAGAACTAATCTCTTTAATGCTCCTCTTTCTCCTCTTAACCTTGGGTCATCTTCATTATACTTTTTTAGGTACTTTATTTTATCGTTTAGTGGTTTATGTTTACTTATCTCTAACTTATCAATCTTTAGTACATCTAATAAGTGATGATAGGATTTTCTATGTGTAACTTCTTGTGCTCCAAATAAACCCCCCACATCAGAAATTATAGTCTGTGGGTAATCACTGTGTAGTGTCATCCAAAAGGTCTTAACAGTATCTTCTACTATTGCAGATGAGAGTAAGCATCTTTTTATAGATTCTTTATCTACATTTGGTAATTCATTATGATATTGAGGAGCATCTTGCTCTTCTATTAGTGCTTGATAAGCAGCAGGAGTCCACAAACTTTTGTACATCATGGTGCAATACTTATCGAGGTGTTTATAATCTGGGTGTAGGTATTCCTGACTTTTAAAGATATCTACTTCGTTTTTCGGATTATCTTCATTCTTTAAATTCATCTATTTTGTTTTTTATAGTTAAAAAACCCCTTCGTAAAAAGGGGGTTGCAAATATAGTAATATTGCTTCGTTTATACAAATAAGTTAACACCTTATTTTACTTAGAAATAAACTATTAGTTAACACTTTTACTTGAAATATTTGTTATAAACTGCATAGCATTCCGATATTTCTCTTGCTGCTATCTCCAATTTGTTAAGAGCGTAGTTGACCCTCTGTTTAGAATATTCAATGGGTATTACTGTCTGTTTATCTGTGAGTCCTAAAGGCGGGTTGATGTGTGAGCCAGTCCTCTCTAGGAATAGAACAACTGTCTTTTTTATCTTCTTACCTTCCTGTTCTAGAGCATGGGCATAGAGGACTACCTGAGTATAGTCTTTACTCTTATACTCTTTCTCTTTTCCTTTGCCACCAGTCTTTACATCACCTACAAATACACCATCTTCTTCCTCCACAAATATGTCAATAAAACCTAGAAATACAAAGTCTCCCATGTCTAGTAATACTAGCCTTTCGTACTCGGCATTTTCTGGTCTGCCTACTTTTTTTATGTTCTCTTCTCCAAAGAAGTCGTGTTTATTCTTCTGTATCTCGCCCCTTTCAATAGATTCTCCAACCCAAGTTCCAAAATCACTGTAGACATTTGTAGTAAAAGGGAAACCCATTAACTTCTGTCTTAAAAAGCCACCTCTGTACATAGGATTACCCCAAGCAATACTAGAGGAGTAACTGATATAGTATCTCCCTAAAAAGGGCTCTAACTGTTTCTTATAGCGGTCTACTTTATAGAACCAACTATCTTCTGTTATTTTTGATGGTAAAATCATAGTGATGCTATAAATTCTTTAATGCTCTCTTCCTTCTCCTGTCTCTGCTCTTTAGTATCCTGATCGTTGTTAATAAAGTCCTCGCTAAATAGAGCTGCTTTCAGTATCTTCTCTATATGTTTGAGGTCTTTCTTAAGAACTTTCTTCTTACCTAACAGTTCTGCAATCTCTTTCTGTATAGGCTCATTAAGTTCGCCTAACTTTCTAAGTCTTTTTAGAACAGGGAGCTTCTTTGTAGAGGGTATCTCAACAGACGGTTTCTTTTTAGGCTTAGTAGAGCTACTTTTATCCACAAAGTTAGTTAGGTAATCCCATTTGCCTTGTAACGCTAGAAAACCCATAGCAGTAGCAATAACATCATTATTGCAGTACTTGGCAATTCTTTCCAATCCTCCCTTTTCTTCGTAGTAGACTCTAGAAACATCAGCACCAGATATATCATCTTTGGGTGTTCCAATACCTGTTAAAAGGCAAAGTCCTTGTAGGGAAATATTTTGAAACGCAGTACCTTTAAGTATATTCATAGTATCAATTATATCATCTTCTAAAAGCCAAGGTTTCCTCTGTACGTCATTTATTCTATTAGGTATAATACCAAAATCAAGTCTCTCCTCTAAGGCTTTTACTCTCATGGTAGGAATATCAAAAGCTGTTACGTTATGACCGCATGGTTTTAGGCCATTGTCTGTAAGTACTCTGTACACTTCTTCTAAAATATATTTTTGAGTGCCAGTAATAGCCTTATACTTTAGAGTTGTGTCTTTAATATAAGCTATGCTGATACATACTATCTTGTTGGTAATGGCATAGAGCCCTCCTTTTAATTCGTACATTCTAAACACCTCCTCTGAGGGTGGTAACTCGGAAGTATCCTTATCTCTTAGCGTCCATGCAAAAGTATCGTATTCCAGACTATTAATGTCTAGCACTTTGTTCCTCCTTACTGTTTCTATATCTAAGAATAGTAAGTCCTCTGGGTCAATGTTTATAGTTTTTTTATTCATACTTTCTATAGTATTTAAATGATTTATAAATAGTAAGTGCAATGAGGCCCAAAAACAAATAATTTAGGAGCCCCACGACAAATACTAACTTAAACATATCTATGCTTTCTACAGACATGATTACTTAACTGGTGCCATTTTACTTTGTTTAACAGCCTCTTCCTTAGTAATAGCTTTACCTGCTTCTACGTTTTTTGCGTGAACCTCTAACAACAGTAAATGAAATCTAAGGGCCAATCTACCAAGCTTAGTGTAGTAAGTAACAGCCTCACTTTGAGCAACAGTAGCATAAGCATCTGGAGCTAGTCTAGCACCTTCTGTATTAACATCTACTTCTTCTCCATCTTTAACATATACTCTTTGTTCTGGAAAAAATACCTTCCTTTCCTGTTCAATAATGTCATTGGTAACTCTAATACCTTCTTCAAGATATCTACCCTCCATCTCAATTTTAACGTTGTCGCCATAAGTGAAATCTAATGGGTTTTGATTTTCTGGTTTTTCTTTTTTACTCATAATCTCTATTTTACTTGGTTTATATTTAATTGTGTGCAAAGATAATAATAACTATTAGTCTTTACAAGGTTTTTAAGGTTTATTTTTCGTTGCCGCAATTGTAAGTTTTTATTTTCATAGTCTTATTTGTTTAATATGTTTTTACGGAAACTTAAAGCTCCATGCAATTGTATATACTCAAAGCAACTGTTGTATCCTATTGCCTTTACTTTTTCGTCCAAGGCTTTTTGCTTAGTTAGCTCACTACCAAACTTTCTTTTCTCCTCCTTTTTCCTTATGTAAGTCTGTCTTTTTTTCTCTAGTGCTTTTGGTGTATTCATCCTAGCAGTTATATCCACCCCAGAGGCTTTCTTTAACTCCTTACGGTGTTCTCTTAGATTATTGTCGTCTATTACCCTCTGTATCACTCTAGGTGAAGTCTGAGCCTGTATTCTTATGTCTACTAGATTCTTACCCTCCATTAGAAGCTTTACTATAAGCTCTTCTCTTTCCTTTTTCATACCTACTGTTTTTTTTTGTTTTTAGCCTCTCATAAGAGTTTTTATTAACATTTTTACTGCGAAGAAAAGAATTAACCATAAGATTACTATAGAACTTATAACTATCCAGTATTCTGCTAAAAAGCACTGTAATGTTTCTAACATGATTTTATTTTCTAAATATGATTGCGAGTAATACTGCAATAATAAAAGCAATAGTAAAAAATACAAAACCCCCCCAAAAGGGTAATGTTACATACCACCAACTCCAATCTATGTAGCCCGTAAGTTTAAGAGCTACAAATACAACTCCCAATAATCCGAATACTCCTATGCCACTACTTGAACTTTCACTGTTACTCATAATTTTCATTTATTTGGTTTATTATTTTCAATTACACTATCAAATAGTAGTTTTAATTCTGCTAATTCTTTATACCTTTCGTGTTTTGATATTTTATGATAGTCTAAAGAAACGCAAAGACCAGTCCCCCACCCATTTCCTGATATATTAAAGACCTCCTTATCTTCATAAGTAATTTTAGAAAGTTTTTCTCTATCTATTTCAAGCAATTCTTTATCCTTGTAATTTAATACCCAACTTGTATTGTCTGAGTTATCATAGGCATACCTTGTTGCAGAAAGGAGTAATTCTCCTTGTATATCTAGTTCCTTTACTATCTCTTTAAAACCCTCTGTAAAGTTTTTTGCATCTGGATACTTTGATTCAAAAATGTAAAAAGGCATATCTTTAGTATTGGTACTTTTCATAATGTTTCTGTTTCTAACTTATCTTTATAGGCTAGTGATTTAAATACGTGATTGATAAAACCGTCTTGTATTTCCGTAGCTTTATCCTCCGAAAGATTTAAGCCTCCTTGACCAATTAAATTACCCCACCCACGTACACAAAAAATTTGTCCACCTTCAAGGAAAAAATCGCAGTCATCAAAAGTTAGGTTTTCTATTTTTAAGTTAGATTCTCCGTTTATGGCGTCTACTATAAGAATCCTGTCTTTTTCACTTATTGAACGCTCAAACATAAGAGTCATATTATTATTTTTGGACCAAGCATGGGTTACACCATCATACTTTATTGGTAATTGGTACACTTGTTTCCAATTTGTAATCTCTTTATTTTTCATATCTTACAATTTTAGAGTTGGCGGTGAGATTCGAACTCACGAATAACAGATTTGCAGTCTGTCCTCTTAACCGCTTGAGTACGCCAACTTTTTTTAATAACTGGGTAACTTATATTTTAAGTCTCCGTACTTATCAAACACTTTAAAACCTATAAATTTAGGAGTATGTCTTACTTCTCTTATTTTCTGTTTTGCTTCCTCTAGTGCAATAGATATGCTTTTTTTAGTTTCTATTTTGTAGGGAAAATCCTTCTCGTATTGTTGTTGGTCTGTGTAATACTTTAGCGTTGCTCTCATCAATGTATTTTAAATTGTTTATCTTCTCCAGAATAGGAATATACTAATCTGTCTTGCATAGTCTGCTCGTCATAAGCGTTTATAGTAATTATACTACCTTCTTTACTAATACTGTTATAGTCCTCGTACACCTTTAGTATGGTCTTTTTGACCCTCTCATAGGTAGTATCTAGTATCTCTTGTCTAAATGGGTTTATCTTCTTAAAGTCAGAGTTTATATAGCTCTTACCCTTACTGTCTCTTACTTCTATATTGAGTTGAAGTCTATTCATTAGATGAGTTTAGTGTTTCTAAATGTCCAAGATTCGCCCCATAAGGATCTGAAGCTTCTATTTCGTCAATATGTATTTGTCCTATTTCAAAGCTTCTAATCACCATCATACTTGCATCTACGTCATGCTCTTCGGCTTTATCCTTAATAAATTGGCTTATGATGTTTATTACCTCTGACTGTGAAGGCTTTTTTGTGTAACTTTTTACGTCTCTTACATCACACCACCAAGGCTGTCTTTTAGTCTTACTTTTAAATTTACCATAGTTGTCTTCTTCTACTCTTATTAAAGTAACAACTTCTTCCATGTCAAATGCATGCCCAGCCATATTTCCTACTATGATAAACTCTTTGTTTACTTGATCGTCTGTAAATCCTTTATTTTCTTTCATTATTTCCGTTTTAAGCTACATGTCGTATTCTCTGTGGTTATATATTAACTGCATCACCCAGGCATCCTCAAATTCATACATACCGCAAGTACTGCAAGCTTCATCTTCGTCATCGTAGTATAAGATTTTACCATTTTTGCCTTTCATGAAGTCCATCGTTCTCAGGTCTATAATAACAAATTGTCCTTTCATCTGTTTTAGTATTTTTTAGTATTGATTACTGTTGTTCGGTACTTACCTCTAATTTGCACTATCGTCTAAACCTTTATTAAATGCTATCACTTGGTCTAATAAATCGTCTAATGTACTGGAATAAAGAACAGGTAATATCTTATAGTCGGCTAAATCTGGTGCTGCCTCATAATAATCACAAGCTATCCACCTCTTTTCTGGTTCCTCAAAGATAGTCTTTCCTATCATAAAGTCTTCTATCTTTTCTAATTTTTCTTCTAAAGTCATAGTTTTAGGTTTAATTAGTTTAACTATCTCAGGAATTATTATTTTGAAATCATGAGCATCTATAACATCAAGTTTTTCTCCTGCTTGGTCTTCAACGTTGAATAACCACTCATTTAGTAATTTTAATATTCTATCTTCTAAATTCATAATTATTCTATTTAAATTAAAGGTAAATTTCCAATGTTGTCTACTCTAGTGCCAGTAATTTTAGACCTTATATGATACCCTCTTTTAACAACAAGAGTATAAGAGCCATCTTCTCTGTTATAAGTAAAGAACTGTGTATCTAAACCCATGAGAAACAGTATATCTCCCTCACTTATTTCTTTGCTTCTAAATAAACATCTAAATAGCAAAGGTAAGCCCTCTAACTTCTTTTGAACCACAAATACTGAGTTTTCTTTGTTTCTTTTTTTAATCACGTACTCTTTCATAATTATTTATTTTTAATTATAATACAAAGATAAGTCTTTTACTTGTTTGTATTCTTATATTTAACATAGTTTTACAATATTTTTCTTTTAATCAAAAACTTTATCGCTTGAGCAATTGCTAAAATCCCAATCACTGAAATCCCATTTGCTTATATCCGTAAGATTACTCACTTCCTAATTAGGTTCTTCAGCCAGTGCTTTTTCTACAGCTTTTAGGGCATCTTTATAGGGTATTATAGCGTGGTTAAGAATGTTGTCTAAACCCTTAAAAGGCTCGTTATCCCATGCTCTTACTTCAGTTATTTTTTCTCTTAGTATTCTTTCTGCTTTAGTCATAATTATTTATTTTTATTAGCTTTAATTACACTACAAAGATACATCCTTTACTTGGTTGTATCTGTCTATTTAACATAGTTTTATAAGTAACCCCTACTAAATTAATAGTAAGGGTTGTGGTAGTCTAATTCTTATTTACTCTTCTCTTTCACATATTAAAGTTCTTTCCCCAGTTGTTGTTGGTTCTGTTATGCCATCTTTAAAACAGTCTTTAATATCAGTAGGTTCAACTAAGATGTAATCTGATACTGGTTCAAAGGGGTCTGTTGGGTCTACTCTTTCAGAGGTTATTCTTTCTTCCCACCTACATTCACAAGAGTTGTCAATTAATTCTTCTTTCTCACAACTTGTAATTGTAAGTAATCCTAATGCTAGTACTAATAATACTTTTTTCATATTTATTTAATGTTTCTATATTCTATTGCAAGAAATAAGTTTATAAAGAAATTTTTATCCTCTAAATCTCCAGTATAACTTTTATAACCACGACCATTAGTTAATCTTATTTTACTTATTGGTGTTGTTGAAAGTGCTAAACTATCAAGCCTAGAAATACTAAAATAAGATGTTCCTTTACAATTAAATTTATTCCAAGATGATAATTTAACTTTTGTATCATTTTCAAATAAAATAATCATTGTATTGTCTTCATTACAACTTCCTAAACCTGCTAAAGTTACAATAAGATTTGAAAGTGAGATATCTCCGTTACTTTTTTCTTTCATAGAAAAATCAATTCTAAATCCTTTACTTTTTTCTTCATTAGCAACTAATAGAGTGCTTGAAGAACTATAGTATACTTTATCTGTCATTTCATCTACAGTTTCTATAATTTGAATAGGATTTTCTTGTGCAGCAATATTCATTGTACACATCATAATCAATAATAATAATACTTTTTTCATAATAATTTGATTTAATTTTGTGTCTACTCTTTAGATTTTCGACTTCCTCTATTTGTTTCTAAGTTTAGCAAATTCTTCTATCTTATCTTTGTTATAAAACATTATCATCCTGTCTCCATATTCAAAACTAAGAGCTGTATTATTTTCATCAAATACTACTTTTACATTGTCCTCTTTTATAGCATTCACTAATAGAATAGTAACACCCTTATCATTTGGTATTTCGGCAACTATATTGAAAACAAACAGTCCTTCTAAGTACCTAACTGTTATAGTCTTTTCGAAAATTGTTACTTTAGTAGAGGTTGTTCTAACATCTGTTACTTTCTCTTTTTTAGCATGTAGATACACCATATCAAACTCTTTAACATCTGCTTGGGAGAAAGATAGTAACGGGAATAATACTGCAATAATAAATAATTTTTTCATTGTTTCTAGTTTTTAAATTGTTTATGAAATATCGAAATTCCAATTCTCTGGTTGATAATTCTCTAGGTTAGTCTCTTCATCTTCTTCCATAGTATTTTTATTTTAATTCTGGGTAATTGTATTTTTCAGATATTTTTTCTAGTGTCTCCCACTCTTCTTCTGTGAACTTAGTATCACATTCATGCCTATTGTTATGTATTGTAATGAAGTCTGTCCCTTCTGACTCCATCACATAACTAACATACTTTTCTAAAATATTCTGCGCCATAATCTAAATGTTTTTGGTTAAATTAAACTCTGTTATAAGCTCTTGTTTGTTCATCTTCTTAAAGCCATAAAATTCAAAGAAAGCGTTTAAATGTACCATAGTAGTGGCTGAATAATAACCGTTTACTTCTAGTTTGTTAGTAATTAAATCGAGCCTTGCAACATCTGTAAAGTAAGATGTAAGAGTACTTACACCCTCTCTTTCAGTTACTACTGCCTTATTGTTTGTTCCTTGTAATCCGAATACTTTCGCCATAATGCTTTGTTTATTTGTTTACGTAAAGATACGACTCTTTGTTTGTTCTATGAACTTCTTTAACTCTCTTTTAACTTTCTTCCTTTATATGCCAAAACACCACTATTTAACTCTCCTTTGGAGTAGCTACTTTTATTCTTATCATAGGGGTCGATACCCATTACATAGCGTGGTAAAGTTTTAATTTCTGCTTCTAAATTGTCTATATAGGCAGTCAAAGCAACTATATAGCCATAAGGCTGTAAGTCATAATCTTTGGGGTCTGGTCTTTCTTTTAATATTTTGCGTTCCATTTTATTTTTTATAATTGTGGGTTTTTAGAAATTTCTCTAACTCATCATTGCTTACCCGTCTCTCTCTTACTAAACTTACCCATAGACTCATAATTTCCTGTTTTTAAATGCATCTGTTAATCCAGAATTAATCCTTTTCAAGTTATTAACTTCTGCTACTAATTCGTTTATTTTCTCCATATAGATAAGCATATTATCAGAGGTTGCTTCTGGTAAAGTTTCTCTATCGTATCCATCAGGTTTATGTACTATATCTACTAAACTCCAAGTAAATATTTTTTTTATTATCTCTTCTTCTGAAAGGTCTATATTGCTCATAATTTTCTGTTTTTTATCAAAGGTACAACCAATTAACGGTTAATACTCTTAAAGTCTTGTTAAATCTTCTTGCCTATAATCAAATAATCTTAGAAATACCTCACTAGCTTTTATGTATCGGTCTTCTTCTATGTTAGACTGTTTAAAGCTCTTCTCACGTATTTTTAGCTTCTTTCTTACATCTTCTATCATTTCCTCTTGTTGATTGATGTCAGAGACTAAAAACTCGTTTATTGATCTTTTAAGTAAAGATTTTGTTTCGTAATCCATAATTGATTTATTATTCTGTTTTTTGTAAGTACTTCCTAAAAGTAGATTCACTTTTCTTTAATATTAAATCTTTAAGTAAAGCTCTTACAGCCCAATAATCTCCAGTATTGATATCAATCTTGACCTGTTCTAAAACTGACTCTACTAGTCTTTCTTCTGAATTATCTTCATGGTGGTACTTTATCACCATCTTATCATAAAACTCCTCTGAAATCCCACCAAATAAATATGTAACTTCTCCAATTTGCACTCTACAAAGATTTAGAGGCTCTTCAAATATCGTAGCATAATCCCCTTGCCCTGTTAAATATAATAAGATGCTTTTTTCTCCTTTTTTGTGTTTTAAAAAGTCTTTCAATTGCTTTTCACTTGCTGTTTTTTTCATAATTTTTAATATTTTACAAGTTTCATAATTTGTATTTCCCCGTTTACATATTCCGACTCGTCTAAGTCTACACCTTCATAATATATAGGCATTGTTTCACCCCAATGAGGTAGACTAAACTTTCCTAGTATTATATGCTTATGCGAAAACTCTTCCGCTATTGCTATCTTTATCTTCTTATTAGCGGGAGTTTCTACTATCGCAAATGGTCTGCTGTTCTCTAAAAGTATATACATTTTTTCTAATTTAAAAGTTCATAATCAATATAACCGCAATCTTCTTGACAGTCTGATAACATATCATCTACTGTGTATCCCTCTTCTTGTAAGTAAAATTCTAGTACACTGGTAAATGCTCTTTCAAACTTACTTGAATCCTCTACTAAGTACTCATTGAACCACGTATTAGGCTCTGTACTGAAAAAACTAATGAATCCGCTACGACTTGTAAACCTATCTTCTAAAAACGTCTTAAACTCGCTTGAATTGTCATTACAGTATTTAAGCAATCTTTCAAAATCTTCATCTGGAACAGAATAAGTACAGTAAATACTATCGTTCTCGAAATTGTAGAATTTAGGACTGTAAACTTTCTCAAACTCGATACCAATAGAATAGCCATCGTGTTTCATAAATTGCTCGATTGAGCCTATGGCAGCAATGGAAACTCTATTTCTGTATTCATTATAATCCCAATCAATATCTCTAGTATCTTCAATCTTAACTCCATCCTCTTCAAGATTATACAGTACGCTTTCCTCTGCCATATCACTTTCAAAGTTCGTTGAGTAGAACCCTGGGAATGTTGGTAGGTAACTTTTTATTTTTCTCATAATTATGTTTGTTTTTGAGTTATCTTACTTCTTTATTATAAACAAGCTAAAAGAACCCGTTCTTTGATAATTGATGTTTTTTTACAAATAAGTAAATGCCCATCATACTCTTTAACTTTCGAAGCTTCATAAACCGTTATGAAATACCCGAATTTTTCAAGATTAAAAATATCTTCTTTTGAAAACCAATTAAATAGAAAATCCAAAGAGTGAGTTGCTGAAAGATACCCTACAATTTCCTTATCAAAAGGCATTTCTAAGTCTTTATTTTTACAAAAATCAAATTCTTTATGGATTAACCCAGTAAAAATACCTTTAGAATCATACCACAAACCTTGATTTGTTTTTTCGTGTGCAATTCTGTAATATAGCTTTTTCATAATTCTATTTTTTTACCGTTTAAATATCTTTCGTTAACAAACTTCTCTAATGTTTCATCCCACTCTATCTTTACACCCCAAATAGTGCCTGTCTCCCCCTCTTCATATATCTCATAAAACTCTTCTGCTAGGCTATATGCTATATCGAAAGTCTGTAATACTGTGCCATATAATAAATCTTCTCTAACAATATAAGAGGATATTAATGCTAATTCTTTTGCTTTTTCTATGGTCATCATTTTATATCTTTTTTTGTGAATCCCAATATTCCTTAATCTTCATCGCACTTAACCTCTTAACCTCCATATCCCTATCTATAATACCTTTTAACTCTTCAGTCATTACAGTAGTTTTAGTTTTGTGCATAATGTTGTAATAAGGGCTATGCTCTTGTATTAGGTGGTACTCTTCGTCTTTGATGTCTGAATCATCTTTATCTAGCATCGGTGTTATTTCTATCCTATCAAACTCCTTGTTGTCTATGTGCCCATCTTTACCATGAGAACCATAGACCCTTCTCATTATACTAGAACTACTCATTCCTATATAAACGATAGTTTGTTTATAATACAATTTGTAAATACCTATTGAGTCTTTAATTCTAGTACCTTCTTTTTTGAGGGTAATTATATCTATGCTGTACATAAGTCTATTTTTTTGTAAAGATACGTCCTTTAATTAGTTAATACTCTTAATAAAAAGTTAAAACAAAATATCTTTTACAAAAAGTACTGTATTCGTAAAAGATATTTGTCTTTATCATGCTCTCATGTAATAGGTTGTACCTTCATAGTCTGCTTCCGTATAATCTACTTTTAGGTCATCTGCCACTCCTTTCCAGTCTATGTTGTCTGCTATAAAAGAAGGTAAATTATCGGGTAGATAGCCACATCCTTTTGTTAACTCTTCTGCATATTCAGTAAAAAAGTTTTCTGATATAATACCCTCTCCATACTCAAAATCTCCATAACTCTCCAACTCATTACAAAAGTCTTCAATTGCGTCATACTCGCTTGTAATATCCCCACAAGTCATTGTAAAAGCTTCTTCGGCTAAAAATTCAATCTCTTCAAATGTATCTGGAATTTGTAAATCTATATCCCCTTCATCTTTAAAATCATTGTGGTTTTCTGCCCATTCTATATAGGCTTCTAAAATTTCATTTTCTAGGTATTCCTTATACTCGATTAGGTCTCTTGAATCGCATACTTGGTCGTTTATTGGATTTTCCATAATTTTGTGTGTTTTTATTTCTTATACAAAGATACAACTAATGATTAGATGATTGTGTTAAGAAAATATTAAAGTTCTACTTCTAACTCCTTAATTTGAGGTGTCATGTTTTTAAAGGTTTTGTCGAGATAGTAAACGGAATCGTTAAGGTTGATTAAACTTTCTACTAGACTATACTCTAAGCCTAAACCACCACTTTGGTAGCCTTTGGTATGATTATAACCAATAGTAGACTCAAACTCTGTCCCAGTCTCATTTATTTTAATATCGTCCATAATCTCAACTAGTACACCAATACAACAATATTTGTCGCCTATTCTTAATTTTCCTGTTCCCTTCTTGTAAACCCCACTTTCTAATGCGTTTACCCATTTGTCTTTAACTTCTTGTGTGAATTTCATCTTATTTATTTTCTGTGTTAAATTCTGTTAAAGTTTCACTATATAATTTGGCTTGAAAGTTTATTTCAAACTCTGATATTTCAAAAGGTGTTTCTTCCACCTCTATGTAAACTGTATCATTTTCTTCAAATGCTATTACTCCCTTATCTGTAATTGCTAATATTGCTTTTTGATTCTGTGTCATGTTATTTATTTTTACTGTCAAACTCTTGCATCTTGTAAAATAGGTTATCTAATGCTTCTTCTAACATTAATTTTAATTTATCGGCTTCTTCTTCCGTAACCGCACCATAGAAAACTAGGTCATATAACATAGCAAAATCTAGTTCTCCCAATGTTTCGTAAATACTATCTGCTTTCTGCCTTTGCGTAAAGTTTTCTATTTT
>Ga0136566_1000473_pt1 | contig 15854 bp, 16 predicted proteins | sample AntDeeMetagenom2_FD_104786 | JGI IMG/M metagenome (GOLD analysis project Ga0136566, IMG submission 104786) | Saline lake microbial communities from Deep lake, Antarctica - Metagenome #2 | ecosystem: Environmental > Aquatic > Non-marine Saline and Alkaline > Saline | place: Antarctica: Deep lake... | reverse complement strand
GAATCCCGGTTGAAACCACCCCGGTCGTTCGACTAATAATCCCCGCGCTATCGGGCGATTATGGCCGTCAAATACTATGGGCGCTGCAGGATTTGAACCCGCGACAGCTTGGTCCGAAGCCAAGAACTCTGTCCAGACTGAGCTAAGCGCCCGCATCGCTTCGTTCCCGATGTATCCGTATAAGTCACTCGATTTTCACCGCTTTCGACAGTGATAGACACGCTCACGCCTCGAGAGTTTTCACCCACTGACAATCGCCGTCAGGGGTCTTTGTTATGTAGCCCCAATGTCTACACGTACTATGACGAAATCCGAGGCCCCCGTCCCCGGCGAGGTGCAGTCCGGTGCGCCCCCGCTCGAGTTACTCTCCGACGACGAGTACGTCTGGACCGCCGTCCCCGCGGACGCAAGCGGCGACGAGCGGGTGAGCAAGTGGCTCGAGGTCGAGGACGAGGTGCTCTGCGACCTCGAGAAGTGGCGCTGAAACGGCGGTCTGAGACGAAACGAAAGCCAGTTTTGCTCTCGTTCGACTCCCGTCTCGTTCTGATTGCGAGGGAATCCAGTCGGTGTCGCCTCCGCCTTCTCCAGTGATCGACTCGAGTTCCCACCGAAATGACACAGCACGCGCCGATCGAGCTGACCGACGGCGAAGCTGCCAGCGGCCAAGCCGACCCCGAAGCAACCGACCCGAGAGCGCACACGGCCTCCCGACGGCGGACCGCACCGTTTAACCGGACCGCATGACCACTCCAGCGTATGACAGGCGGGGAGACTGGTCGCGGGTTGCTCGAGTTGACGCGGCCGGTGAACGTGATCGCGGCGGGCGTGTTGACGTTCATCGGCTCGTTCGTCGCCGGCGGCGTGACTGAGGAGCCGATCGCGGTCGCCGCAGCAGTGGGTGCCACCGCGTTGGCAGTCGGTGCGGGGAACGCGATCAACGACTACTTCGATCGGGAGATCGACCGGATCAACCAACCCGAGCGGGCGATCCCCCGCGGTGCGGTGAGTCCGCGCGGCGCGCTGGCGTTCAGCGTCGTCCTCTTCGCCGGCGCGGTCGTCCTCGCGCTGGCACTGCCCCGGCTGGCGATCGGTATCGCGGTCGTCAATCTCCTGGCGTTGATCGCGTACACCGAGTTCTTCAAGGGCCTTCCGGGACTGGGCAACGCGCTCGTCGCCTACCTCGTCGGCAGCACGTTCCTCTTCGGCGCGGCAGCGATCGAGGGGGGCGAGATCGGTCCAGCGGTCGTGCTCTTCGTGCTCGCGGCGATCGCAACGCTGACCCGGGAGATCATCAAGGATGTCGAAGACCTCGAGGGCGATCGCGAGGAGGGACTCCGCACGCTCCCGATCGCGATCGGGGAACGCAGGGCGCTCGCCATCGCGGTCCTCTTGCTCGTAGCGGCAGTCGTCGCCAGTCCGATGCCGTACCTTCGCGAGGAGTTCGGGGTCGCGTATTTACTCGTTGTCGTCCCCGCAGACGCAATCATGCTCGTCGCTGCCTACGAGAGTTTCGAAGACCCGACCGCCGGCCAATCACATCTCAAGTACGGGATGTTTCTCGCCGCAGTGGCGTTTATCGTCGGTCGTGCTGCCCTCTCGATGTCACTGTCGCTATAGTGGCGATTGCACCGGTATAGCGCGATCAGAAGTGGACGATAGCCCGGACATGTGGGACGATTGAACGAATGAGCCGTGTATTTTAATCAAAAGTACTATAAGCGGCTTCGCGTATTCTCATACAACACGCCGGCTATCGGAGTGAGCTGTGGTACCAGCTCGTTGCCACGGCGATGGATGTGAGTATCCCGTATGTATGACCTCGCAGATGTCCTGCCGGACGCCAAACTCGATCCGGGGACGAACGTACTCGTTGCGGGCCCGCCACTGACGGGGAAACGACAGATCGCCTTCGATATCCTCGCGAGCGGCGCGAACCGCGGTGACGGCTCGATCATCGTCACCACGAAGGATAGCGCAGACAAGGTCCTCGAGAGCTTCGACGACCGCGTCGACGAGGGCGTCGAACCTGACATCGGCGTCGTCGACTGCGTAACGAAACAGCGCGGCATCGGAACCATCGACGACGATCCGCGGATCAAATACGCCTCCTCGCCAGTTGATATGACCGGCATCGGAATCAAACTCTCCGAGTACCTTCAGGAGTTCTACGAGACGCGAGGGGTCACCCAGAACCGCGTTCTGTTGCACTCCGTCTCGACGCTGCTGATGTACTCCGATCTGCAGACCGTCTTCCGGTTCCTCCACGTCTTCACGGGTCGAATCCAGAGTGCAGACGCGCTGGGCGTCTACGTCATCGATTCGACAGCTCACGACGACCAGACGATGAACACGCTCAAACAGCTGTTCGACGCCGTCATCGAACTCGAGGAAGCGGCCGACGGCGAGGAGCCCACGATTCGGACGGCCGGGCTTTCGACGTAGGTGTCAGTCACGGCCTTTTCCATCCTCAATCGGAGGTAGCCGTAGCCACTGCGATTTCAGCGCTGTAACGGCCGACCGCCCGTCCGCTATCGGGTGGGAAATCGAACGGGGCCGAGCGCGAGGGGGGATTTCGGGGTGGGTGCGGCATCGGATCTCCCGAGGATCGACATTCTCGACGCTACAACTCACTGCCGCCATACCTCCGCGCCGCAACTCACTGCCGCCACGATCCCGAGGGGTTTACTCCACGAGCCCGTACGCTACGGTATGTCAGTCAAATCCGCGGACGAACTCGAGACGATTCTCGGATACGACACGATCGGCGTCGTCGGCTGCTCGAGCACGCCCGGGAAGGCGGCCCACGACGTACCGAAGTACCTGCTCGAGCACGGCTACGACGTGATCCCGGTCAACCCCTTCGCGGACGAAATATTCGGCCGCGAGGTGTACGACTCCCTCGCGGACGTCGAGGAGGAGATCGATATCGTCTGTATTTTCCGCCCGAGCGACGAGGTGAGCGAGATCGTCGACGCAGCCCTCGATCGCGACGACGTGCGAGTCATCTGGACCCAGCAGGGCATTCGCGACGACGAGGCGGCGGCCCGCGCTGAGACCGACGGTCGAACCGTCGTCCAGGATCAATGCATGAAGGTCCAGCATCGACGGTTGATGGCCTGAAGGGTGGCCAGAGGGAGACTGCAGTCCTGAGAAGCCGCCGTAACCGATCGATTACGAAACCGACCCGGACGCCGTTCGAAGATCGGCTAGCGCGTCCTCGAGGGTCGTGTGCATCACACCGTCGACGATCGACTCGAGGTGTTGCAGGCGGATCGCCGTTCGAACGACCGGTTCGTCGGGGAGTTCGGTGACGGTCGAACCGATTTCGTCGGCGTCGACGGCAGTCGGGTGCCGGTATTCTTCGACGCGCTCGGCAACGTACCGACGCGTCGAGCGCTCGTCCCCCGTCAGCCGGTCACGGATGTCTCGTCGCTGCTCCGGCGAGACGGTCTCGGCGACCGGAATCGAACAGACCGACTCACAGTACCACGTCAGCGCTCGAGCGGCGGCCGCGAGCAGCGCTTCGTTCGATCGGCCGAGCGAGGCAGATAAGTCGGACGCGGCGGCGTCGATTTCGGCCCGGCGCTGGGCGATGAGTTCCTCGAGTCGGTCGGGAACGTCGGACGCGAGGACGGCCTCGATCAGTGTCTCGGTCGAGCGGTACTCGTCGGGGTCCCCGTCGAAGCAGACGAGCGGCAACGTCGCGACGCCGTTCTCGACGTCTTCGGGCAGGTCAGCGAGGTCGTCGATGACAGTCAACACGAACAGGCCGTTCGTCGCGATTGTCCGTAGGTACTCGAGTTGCGCGTCGGAATAGCGGCCCAGAGCCGCAATGATCTCGACCGCGAGCTCGCCCCAGATGTCGCCGCGCTCCTCGATGCGAGCGATCGCATCGTCGACGGTCGCCGTCGTCGCGTCGAACACTTCCTCCGCGAGCTGGCCCGACCCGATTTCGCGGACGGTCTCGAGTACCGGGTGCAGGTCGATGTCGGCCGGCGTCTCGGCGACGGCGGCGGCGACGTTCGTGAAGGCGAGGTCGCCGACCGAGACGTGTTCGTTCAGGCGCTGCTTGCGATCCGCGCCCCACGTCTCCGCCTCGTCGATCGCATCGTCGTGGAGCGCGCTCGCGACGAAGAGATCGGTCGGGATCGACGCGAGCCTCGCGGCGAGTTCCTCATCGTCGGTCTCGAGCGACGCGAAAAAGTACGTGAACGCACCCAACAGGCCGCCCTGGTCGGCGTAGGCGTCGACTTTCGGCCGAAGGGCCGGAGGCAGGTCCGCTTCGGACTGGAGGGGGTCCGACAGCCGGCTCATACCCACTTCTTCCGGGGAAATCAAAAGAGTGTACTGGTTAGCGGCCGCATCCGGATCGATCGTCGGTCCGTCGATCGATCGATGTCCCGGTCTGGGGGCGGTCTACGACGTCCACTCCTCGAACGAGCGGTAGATCCCCTTCGAGAGGTAGCGCTCGCTCGAGTCGGGGAAGATCGTGACGACCGTCTCGTGGGGAACGTCCAGCTCGCCGTCGTCGATCCGTTCGGCGACCCGTTTCGACGCCACGCTCGCGGCACCCGCACTCGAGGCGACCAGATGGCCCTCCTCGCGGGCGAGCCGTTTGAGTTCCGCGTGGGCCGCCCGATCCGAGACGGCGTCAACCGCGTCGACCAGTTCGGGCTCGAACAGCTCGTTGGTCGCGGTGTCGTGGGTGCCGATGCCCTCGGTCTTGTACTCGGCTTCCGCGCGCACCTTGCCGAGGAGTTCGCCGTACACCGATCCCTCGGGCTCGACGGCGACGATGTGGGTTTCCGGGTCCCGCTCGAGCGCGGAGCAAGCGATTCCCATGAGCGTGCCGGCGGTGCCACAGCCGGCGACAACCGCGCCGACCCGACCGTCGAGCGCCTCGAAGATCTCGGGTGCAGTCGTCTCGTAGTGGGCTTCCGTGTTCAGCGGATTCGAGAACTGCTGGGGGACGGCGGCGTCTTCGAGTTCCGCGGCGAGTTCGTGAGCGCGCGCGATCGCACCGTCCATGCCGTCGTCGGAGGGCGTGTTGATGACCTCCGCGCCGAGCGCCGCCATCAGCTGCTGTTTCTCGACGCTGAACCGCTCGGGGACGACGAAGATCGACTCGAGGCCCAGTTGCTCAGCCGCGATCGCCAGCCCGATCCCCGTGTTGCCGGCCGTCGGCTCGATGATCGTTCCGCCCGGTGGCACGTCGCCACGTTCGAGCATGCGCTCGAGCATGTACTTCCCGATCCGGTCTTTGATACTGGCTCCGGGATTGAACGTCTCGAGTTTCGCGTAGATGGGGACGTCCGCGGGCCCGTCCTGCAGCCGAACGAGCGGCGTTCGACCGATCGTCTCGAGGACCGAGTCCGCCGGCTCCTCGTGGGTCGTCATCGTGCTGGCAAAAGGTATCGCCGCTGTTAGCTCTTGTCCCGAAGCGGTACCCGAGGCCGGGAACGTGAACGGAGGAATCGGCGGGAGTCTCGAGTCGTTATTCGGCGGTCGTGTCGCCCGCGGTCGCCTCGGCCGTCGTATCCCCATTGGTGGACGAATCGTCGGCCTCGTCCCCGAGTTCGGCTTCGTCGATCGCCGCCTCCGCCAAAATTTGCTCACCGTCGAGCCCCTGTTCCTCGGCCATCGCGAGCAAGAGCGCGCGCTGTTCGGTGAGCTGGTGGTCCATGCGCGTGACCGTGTCGTGGGTTTCGTCCATCTCCTCTTCCAGTCCCGTAATGCGCTGCTGGAGTTTCTGTACCTGCTTGTACATCGCCTCGGCCCGATCCGAGAGGCTCTGAATCTTCTTTGCGGTGCTGCCGAGTCCCATACCCGAAGGATGTGTCGGGTAACTAATGGGCCTTTTCCTCCGCCCGCTCGAGTATCGAACCGAGCGGCCGTTCGCCGGTATGCCGTTCGTCGCGGCTCGCGGTGTTTTTCGTTGTGAGCGGTCCCATCCTGACCGGCGCAGCTGTCGGGGACGAGAATTGGTTCATCCTGCGCAGTGAAAGAAATCGATACTACGAACTCCGAATTCGACCGCAAAACGGCCTCGAAACTGTTGACAACCGCGACTTACTGCTGCTCGCCGCCTCCGACTTCGATCCCGGTCTCGGCGTCAGTTCCGGTCGCAGTACCCGTCTCAGAACCAGTCTCGGCGTCGGTCCCGGCCTCGGCATCGCTCCCGGTATCGGTCTCGGCCCCGATTTCGGCGGCAGTTCCGGCTCCGTCGTCTCCGCCGAGCCAGTAGCGCTTGGCCAGGATCGCCCCGACGGCGGCGACCCCGACGATCGGCGCGTACTGCTCGAGGCGCTCGAGCAGGCCGGTCGACGACGTATCACTCGATAGCGGCTCGCGTTCGCGGTACGGCCGGATGGGGTCGACGACCTCGTCGACCCGCAGTCGGCGGGTGAAGTCTCGCTGCAGATCGGCCACCTCGCCGCCGGTGATGGCGGCCGAAAACGTGTACTCGCCCGTCGATTCCGGATGGAAATACCCCGTGTAGATCCCGTCGTTACCGACCGGATCGGGACCGCCGCGGTCGTCGCGGAGGGCAATCTCCTCGGTCTCGTCGCCGTTGGTTGCGGTCAGCGTCACGTCACCGCCGGTGTAGCGTTGTTCTCCGTTCGTGGCCTTCAACTCGACGCGGAACATCCCCGTCTGCTCGTAGTGGAAATCGTTGATGAACAGGTCGGCATCGATCGGCGAGTCCGCACTGACCTCGGTCGTCGCCACCTCGGGCCGGGAGAGCTGTTCGCCGGTCATGGTGAACGACCAGTCGCCGGTTTCGGGCTCCTCGACGGTCCAGATCTCGCTCGTCTCTCCGACACGGTGAATAACGCCGTCGCCCTCGGAGAGCGGTTCACCAGTGGGCGTCTCGGGCTGCAACGTAATCTCACTCCCGGGATACGAGAGGGAGAACTGTACCTCGTCACAGCTGCCGTCGACGGTGGCGCTGCCCGAAGCCGTGTCGCCCTCCGTGAGTTCCACCCGCTCGGAAGTGATCTGAGAGCGATTCTGGACGGAAATCGAGAACTGCTGGAACACCTGCCGAATCTCTCCCGGTTCCGGCCTGAACGCGGACTGGCCGCCGGTTTCGTCTGCGAGCCGCTCGAGGAGCGTCTCCCCCGCTGACGATCCCATCCCGATCGTGTAAATTGTCACGCCAAGTGACTTTAGCTCCGGCAGGATCGAATCCGGCGATGGCGGCTCGTTGTGTTCCCCGTCCGAGAGCAAGATTATCGATTTCGGCCCGGTCGTGCCCCGAAGCAGATCGAGGGCCTCTCGCAGCCCCGCGCCGATCGACGTCCCCCCGCTCGGAGAGAGACGATCGATATCGTCTTTCATGACGCCCCGAGCGTCCTCATCGAGTGACTCGAGTGACGAGGTCGTCGTTGCCCGATAATCGAAATCGACGATGCCGAGTTTGTTGCCGTTCTCGACGAAGTTGACGAGCGATCGGGCGCTTTGCTTGGCCACCGCTATTCGGGAGTCTCCCGAGACGGTGTCCCGCTGGTCCATACTTCCCGACGTGTCCAGTACCGCGACGGTGTTGGGAAACTCGGGCTCCGCGGAATCGCCGCTGTCTCCGCTTTCGGCTTCCCACTGTCCCGGGCGCGTCTCCCCGACGACGATCCGCTGTCCCGTCGTCCGCATCGACGCCGTATCGACGCCACCGCTCTCGTAATCAGTGGAGTCGACCTGCCCCTCGTGAGTGACGATCGAGCCGCCCGCCGGCCGCGGGAACTCGGTCTCGTAGGAATACTCGAGGTCGGCGAGGCCGGTTGTCAGCTGGGGTTGCGTTCGGAGCTGGGTCCCGAGGAACGAGGCATGGTCGCCGCTCGAGGTACTCGCCGAGATCGTGGTTCGCTGGCCACGGTCGACCAGGCCGGTGACGGTGAGATAGACGCCGCTCGCGCCGAACTCAACCGTACTGTCGTCTCTCCCCGCGTATTCGACCGTCCCGGTCACGTCGACCACCGTTCCGGGCTGAACGGACTCCGTCGCGGGGACGACGCCCCAGACGTAGGGGACGGATCCGTACCGATCGAAGAAGCGCTGATCCGCGTCCGCGGTTCCCGCGAGACGCACCAGCTGATACTCGTCGTAGAACGACGACTCGAGCGAAACGTCGCCGCCGCTCACCCACGCCATCGGCTCGAACAGCGGGCTGAGTATGCGATCTCCCTCCCACTCGAACTCGTTCCACTCGAGATTGGCGGAGACGGCGGTTCGCTCCTCGTTCGAGGCCACCGCATTGAGGACGACCCCCTGAAACTGAATGTCGGTTCCGATGACCGGGTGATCGGCCGTATCGAACTCGATGAACAACTGCGCGAGTTCGCCGACGGGGATCGCCTCGTCGAATCTGACCTCGTCGGCGTTCTCGATCGTGTCGGTGGTTCCGACGTTGACGGCGCTTCCGCCACCGTCCCCGCCCCCGCCGTCGTCGTCGTTCTGTGCCGCCGTGCGTCCGGTCGCAAGTACACCGGCGGCGGCCGTCGTCGAAACGAATCGCCGTCGGGAAATGCTACGCCTGTCGCTGTCGCCGTCTCGTGTGAAATCAGTCATCCGTCCCCGTATTCGTGTCCGTCTCCGCGTCCGATTCGCTCTCTTTCGAGAGGTACCTGTACAGCGCCGCACCGCCACCCAGCGCGCCGAGACCGGCACCGCCGACGAGCGGTCCCCACGAGGGAACTAGCGAGGAGCGCTCGTTCGTATTTGAAATACGATCAGTTCGGCCGGCCATATCCTCGACCAGCGCCAGAATTTCCGTTCGCGTGTATTCGTTTGCGGCCGTTTCGTACTCAGGTTGGATCCACGATTCGATATTCGCCGTCAACGAGTCTAACCTCTCTCTGGCCGCGTCGTATTCGCCGTCTTTCATCCGGTCGTAGAACGACTCTACCGTCGACAGGAGTTGCTGCCTGCGGTCTGCCGGTGCGTCGGTGAACCCGTGATCGGGTACCGACCGAACTGCACCGGTGAGCGTCCGTTCAAGCGGGTTGATCGACGTTTTAGTCTCCGTCCCGTCATGTTCCACTGCCAGCTCTGTCGTCTCCTCAGGGAACGGCGCAGCGAACGTAAAGTGACCCTCAAGGCGATCGTTGTTGCCGCCGTGACCCTGGATTTCGATCGAATCCGCGACCGTCTGCGTCTTGATAACGGTACCATCATCGGCCTTGATCTCGAGGGTGATCTCGCCGTCACTGCTAGACGCCATGGGTTTGCCCTGCCGGGAGGTGGTGGGCCCGATTTCGATCTCACCGTCGTCGGTCACGACACCGTTCCCGGACAGGATCGGAACGGAGTCCAAACCGAGCTGCTCGACCGGCGGCGTCGGACTCAGCTCGTCGTCGATCGATTGCTGATAGATGTACGCGTCGGCCCAGCGCTGTTGGCGTGTATAGCTCATATAGGAGCCCAGCGTCCACTGATCGTGATCCGGCGCGTACTTCGAATCGGCGTCAGCGAATTCGCCGCTCTCCTGAAGTAACGTATAGATCCCGTTCGAGAGGTCAAACGCGCGAGACCGAAGGGCCGTCGAATCGTAGACCGTACCGGTCGCATCGTCGCGCTCCTCCGTGCGGGCGTGGCTGTTATCTATCTCGACCGAGGAACTCGAGTCGCCTCGCGTTCGCATCGACAACTCGTCCGGATATGCGAACGATCCGTGAAAATGATGGCCGATTTCCTGTGCGGCGACCGCCGCCATGTGTTCCCGAGACGAGCTCGCCTCGACCGTACACGCGGCTTGTGGCTGGGAAAGTTCCGCCGCCTCGTATGCCCCGGACGATCCGAGGTGGACCCCGCTCGCTGCCCTGTAGTGGTAGAGGTGATAGTAGGAGGGGACAACTGCGACGATTTCGTCGAACGACGTTTCCGAAAACTCTGCACTGACCTCGTCGTACGCGGTCCGAAGATCCGTCTCGAGTCCGTCCGGTGTTCCGATATCCGGCAGAAATCCGCTCGCGGTCTTCCCTTTGAGGGAGTCGGGATGTACCTCGTACTCGACTGATGGGACCGGGTAGGTTCTCCGGAGGTAGTCAACGGACTCCTCGACGATCGATTCGAACGCCGTTCGCGAATCGGGTTCGTCGTCGAGGCTGATCGTGCCGTCCGAATCCCCGTACGCAGGGAGTCGTTCATCCCGGTCGTCCTCGTCGATGTCTTCGAGACTGAACCCCATCGCCTCGAATTTCTCCTTGAGCGTCGTTTCTGGTGCTTGTATGGCAATAAATCCGATCGTCAACGGCTCCATCTCCGCAATATCGAAGTCTGTCCCCGCCTCTATTGGAGCCGACGTGCCATCGATCCGCAACGGTCCCGACTCGTCGGCGGCGGACAGCGAGACGCTGATCGACTCCGTGTCCCCGGCGAGTTCGAACACCGGCGGCCGTCTGTCCGGCGGCGCGTCCTGAAACGTTCGCTCGACCGGTGCAGTCATCGACGGCTGATCGGAACGGGTGATGCGCTGTATCGTCTCTCCGAGCATCGTCCCCGTTGTCTCGGTGGTGCTCCCATCGGCGTGAGTCTGCGTGACCGTCACCGACACCTCGTCGTCGTCCGCCAGTGTCGATTCGTTCTCGGCATCGACCGTAAACAGGACCGAAGTCGGGCGATCGGCGACCATATCCGGGTCGTCGATAGTCGTCTTGACGCTGCTCGAACTTACGTAGGTGTTTTCGACGACCTGCACGGGGCGAAGCGACTGTGGGGTGAGTGTCAGTTGCTCCACGACCGTCACCGGTTCCGTGGTCTTCCGCTGGTCGCCGTTAACCCGGAGGCGTAGCGAGACGTTGTGCTCGCCCGCGTTGTCGAACTGCTTAGTAATCTTTCGACCGGTCGTCTCGAAGCGATCGTCCCCGTCGAAGTCCCACTCGTAGGTAGCGTCCGCGGGTGCACTCGAGCCCCCAGCATCGAAGGTCACGTCTTCACCTGTCCCCGGATCCGACGGCGCGTAGTCGATCTGCGGCTCGAGGGTCGACGATTCACCCGCCAGTTTCACCAGCCGCGCGCTCTCAGTTCCACCCTGCTCGAGCGCTCCGACCACGAGCGGATCGTCACCGCCGACGACGGCGTTCGCGTAGTCGACGGCGTTCGTTTCGTACGTGGTCTGCCAGACGACCCTGCCGTCGGCGAGGAGCTTCACGACCCACGTCGACTGCTGGCCGCGACCGGCCGAGGCGGTCGAACCGACGGCGAGATACCCCTCTCCGTGCCGGACCAGTGACGTGAATCGGTCGTCGTTGCGTCCGCCGACCCGCTTTCGCCACGTCTCTGTGCCGGTGGAATCGATCTCGACGATCAGGCCGTCCGTCCCGCCGCTCCCCGCGGATTTCGTCCCGCCCGCGAACACGTAGCCGTCGTCGTGAGCCGGCACGACGGCACGGGCGTAATCATCCTCGCTCCCACCGTAGACCTGATTCCACTGCGCAGTCCCGTCGCCGTCGGTTGCGAGCACCCACGCGTCGCGGCCACCGCTTCCAGCGGAGTCGGTTTCGCCGACGAGCAGATACCCCCCGTCGTCCGTCCGGACGTGGTCGAACACCCAGTCGTCGCCGGGCCCGCCGTAGACCTCGTTCCAGTCGCCGTCTCCGCTCTCGTCGACCCGCATGAGCCAAGCGTCGACGCCGCCGCTCCCCGCGGATTTCGTCCCGCCCGCGAACACGTAGCCGCCGGGTTCGGACAGTACCGACGAGGCGCGGTCGTCCCCCGTGCCACCGTAGGGCCGCTGCCACTGTTCGGTGCCGTCGGCCGCGAGCTTCACCAGCCAGGCGTCGAGTTGGCCGTTCCCTCGAGAGGCGGTCTGGCCAGCCAAGAGGGAGCCGCCGTCGGCTGGCGTCGCCGCCGAAATCCAGTCGTGTGCGCCGCCGCCGAACGTCTCCTGCCACGCTTTGCGACCGTTCCCGTCGGTTTTGAGCACCCACGCGTCACGACCGCCGCTACCACTCGTCGTCTGGCCGGCGAACAGGTAGCCGTCACCTGAGCCGTCCACTGCCGTTATCGCGATATCGTCGCCGCCTCGATCGAACGTTTGGGACCACTCGATACTAGGAGCCTGCCACTGCATCCCCGAGGTACCTCGAGCGAGTCCCGCCGAGTACGGTAACGCATTCCCGACTATCGTTCCCCCACCTGTCATTTCGATGAACTTCCGCCGATTCATATCCAGAGCTGACAGTCACGTATTTATACTACTCGTAATTGATCGTTTCGGCTAGCGCAGAGATGACGGACCGTGCCTGGGGTGAGTATGGGGCTTGTTCGGCCGCTCTCTTTCCATCCGATTTCACACGGCCGTCTGCGGGAAAGACGAAAGACCCTTACGTCTCACCCGACTCCATTGAGATGGACTAGGTCGGGCAGTTTGGCCCTGCTCGTTACCCGCGCTATGGTCATTAGCGGGGACCGAACACCGCGGGCGTCCGGTCAGACCGACCGGGGCCTCGGGAGCCAACAGAGAAGCCTCGTCCGTCGGGGACAGCGGTCTACGATGGCCGTCCGCAGGGACGCCCCATCGTGGTTAGTCGGCGACAACCCATCAGGCGCGGAAGCGAGCAGTGGATCGCCGGACACCTGTCGCTCGACGGGTTGCGGGGTGGAGAAGGCAACCGAGATTCCCCCGGTCGGAACGCCGGGCAATCGGGGTTGTCCGCATTCATACGAAATTTTGTTCTGCGCGAGCGGCGGCACCGTGCGCCTTGCTCGCTCGACAAAATTTCGATCAAAAACACTCCTCCTTCCGTTCGTTTCACTCACATCAGTCGTCGGCCCGCTCGCTCAGCCTTCGGCTTCGCTCGCGGTCGGTACCGGGTAACCGCCTGCCCTTCCCCGGGTCGCGCGGCTCTCACTGTCGCTCGAGCCGTCCTCCCGGCCACTGACTGTGTGATTCAACTCGAGTCACAAAGCAGCCCGCTATCTGGATACAGTAAAGAAACACTTACGGTAACTCCTCTAGCTGTGTAAAATAATGGCGACTCGTCGATTCGCAGCCGTTCTCGGAGTCATTGTCGTGGGCGTTCTCCTCAGTGGCTGCGTCGCATTCGACTCCCCCTCGAGCGATCCCAACGATCCCGATGATCCCGACAACCCCGATCCCGAGGCGGTGTTCGAGGGGGCGTTCGTTCACGCCGACAATCTCGAGGACGTGCAGGGGAACCGGACAACCAAGGTGACCAACGGGTCGGTGACTGTTACCGAGGTCGAACGCGTCCAGAAACGGCCGTACGTCGACGAGCGGACCGAGGTGCTCGAGGCGTCGGACTCCGCCGCGATCGGGAACATCTACGTCTCGAACGCGACGATGAACTGGTTCTACTTCCCCGATTCGGGAGTGGCTCAGTACTTCGAGCCGGACGAGCCGTTCGACGATGACGCGGTCCGATCGGACCGGGCCGAGATAGCCGCGGAGAAGGTCGAGAAGTACGATCTCGAGTATCAGGGCACGGAACAGATCGCGGGACGGGACGCACACGTTCTCGATGTCGAAGCGAAAAACGAGACCGTCGAAAACGGAATTTCGGCTATCATTGGCGACACCAAGTACGTCTACGCCCTCGAGACGAGCGACCCGAAAGAGGAACTGCAGGCTGTCGAACAGACGCTGTGGATCGACTCGGAGTACGACTACCCGCTCAAGGAGCGAGTCGTGTTCGAGGAGCCAAACGGCGAGCGCATCGTCATGACCGAACGGTTCGTGTCGGTCGCGTTCAACACCGGCCTCGAGGACGAGACGTTCGCGTTCGAGCCGCCGGAAAACGCAACGGTCGAAGAGTGGTGAGACGGCTGCCTCTCACACCCCAGCGCTATTCTGCCGGCTGGACGACGCTCTGGCCGCTCTCGAGGTCGAGGCCGCCCTCGAGCGTGCGGACAGGGTAGGGGATGTCGATCCCCTCCTCGTCGAAGCGACGTTTGACCGCGGTGACGTACTCCCCGCGGGTTCGAACGAAGTCAGCACGAGACGGGTTCGAGATCCAGATCCGCGACTGGAGGCCGACGTCGGAGTCGCCCAGTTCCGTCAGGCGGACGGAGGGTTCGGGGTCGTCCATGATGTCGGGGTGGCGTTCGGCCTCGTCGACGATGATCTCGGTCGCCTGCTCGATATCGTCGTCGTAGCCGATGCCGAAGACGAACTTCAGCCGGAGCTTGTTAGCTTCGACGGGATTTTTGAGTACGCCCTCGGTGAGCGCCGAGTTGGGGACCGTGAGCAGTTCGTTGTCGAACGTCCGGACGCGGGTCACGCGGAGGCTGATATCCTCGACGATGCCCGAGTAGGTGCCGTCCTCCCACTCGATCCAGTCGCCGATGCGGAACGGCTTGTCCGTGTAGATGAACACGCCGGCGACGAAGTTCGAGATCACGTTCTGCATCGCGAGTCCGATGGCGAGCGCGCCAGCCGCCGCGATACCGGCCATCGAGACGAGGAAGTTGCCGAAGCCGGCGAAGCCGAAGGCGACAGCGAACGCGAGGAATCCGACTCCGAACCGGGTAAGCAATAACAGCGGGTTCTGGGCGTGTTTGTCCAGTTCGCGCCTGTTGAGGGCCCGCTTGACTAGCGGGACGAACACCAGCCGACCGATCACCCAGATCGCCGCGAGCGCGACGACGAATCGGATCGCTCCCTCGGCCATCCCGGCCTGTGCCGCGTTGAGTCCCGCGTCCTCGAGTGCGTTTTCGATCACGCCGAGATCTCCAGTTCCGTTTTGTAGCAGCTGCGCGGGACTACCGCTCATCGATGCAACACTGCGGTGTGCCCGCGCGTATCGATGAGATCCGCGTGGACGTGGTCGGCGAGGTCGGCCGCTTTCTCCTCGGTCGAACTGCCGGCGCGTGCGGCCCGCAGGAATTTTACCTTCACGAGGTCCCTGTCGTCCAGTTGGTCGTCGAGTTCGTCGACGACGGCATCGATACCGCTCTTGCCGACCCAGACGGTCACATCGAGGTCGTGTGCGCGGCGCTTGAGTTCCTGTTGATCCATACCCGTGAAAGGAAGAGGAGCGGTTTCAATCTTCTCGATTCGGCACGGACGGGCAGCGGAGTGACTGCGTCGTGATTCGGCCGTCGTTCGGTCGCGGCAGTCACAGGTCGTAGCAGTCACAGGTCGCGGTTCAGTCTGCGTCGGAGACGCGGTCCTCGTACGGATATCTCGCGTGCGCACCGCAGTCGCAGGTGATGACGACGTGGCCGTCCTGTAATCTGACGCGAGCGTTGGCTCCCGGCCGGAGATACGCGTCACACCGGTCACACGTGAACCGGCGAAATGCGAGGGGCAGCGTGAGGCGGTTTCGCTCCGCGACTCGCCGCGCGAGGCGGACGTAGTAGCGAGCTCGATCGGCGTCGCCGTCCGCTGCCGCCGCTCGAGCGAGGTCGTGAAGCCGCTCGATTCGTTCCGCGGCGACATCCATACCCGACATTTCGTCGGTCGACCTATTGATGTTGCGCTCCGAAACCGGCGTCAGATCACGGACAGCTATCAAGTTGATCGGTAACTTATCACACGACTTCGCGTCCAAGGCGGATCTGCTCTCGAGTAGAAAGATTCTTTACAGTGACACGTCTTCAATCATAGTACGCAATATTGTTATATATCACATGATAGGAGGTGCTACATAACGCTATGAATTGGAACCCCACCCTCCCCGACGACGGTCTCAGCAGGCGGTCGTTTCTGGCGGCCGGCGCAACGGGGGCTGCAATCACGACGAGCGGCTGTATGAACAGCGTGCGAAGCGTGGTCGGTCAGGCCGGCGACGATCAGCTATCGCTCTCTATTGCAACGGTCCCGGCGGAAGGCGACAAGCAGAGCATCCAGATCGCTCGCCGTCTCGAGAGCAACCTCAAGAAGGCCGGCATGGCGG